>ENA-OWOG01000004-OWOG01000004.1-gut-metagenome-genome-assembly--contig:-NODE-4-length-287624-cov-28.022285_pt1 | contig 287624 bp, 284 predicted proteins | sample MGYA00248249_ERZ651793 | MGnify/ENA primary metagenome ERZ651793 (study PRJEB26908, sample SAMEA4031700) | gut metagenome | biome: gut; feature: normal infant; material: stool | place: China | collected... | reverse complement strand
ACCACATACCCGAGTTGTCACTTAAATTTGAGTAGATATGAGAAGTCTTAACTTTTAAATCTTTGTGCAACAAAGCCTCGGACAATTAAAAATGTAGTTTTTAGATATTAACCTGATAGTTTAAAAGCAATTCATCTGCATTTTTACCACGGATGCCCCAATTTTCCTTAGGTGTTTCAAAAATGGTAATTTCAATGTCATGAGGTGCGATTTTGCATTGCTCTTCAATATTGCGAAATAAGGTTTGAATAAGTTGCTTTTTAGTGGCTGGACTGCGGCCTGCAAACATTGAAAGTTCGATGATAATGTAATGCTGGCTTCTGTCAGATGGATAAATAAAATTCTCAGGTTTAAGACTAATGAAGCGTTGAAATCTTTTCTCGACGGGATACTTCAATTCTTCAATAAGTGCTTGATGGATCGCATGAGAGAGCAGTTCGCGATACTGAATAATGGTTCGTTCATTTGCATAAATTTTAACTTGTGACATTTTTATCTCTAATCGCTAGATGGATTTATCTTCTAATAAATTTCAAAAATAAGTTTTTATGCTAGAAGTTATTATTCTTAATCACTTCTAGCATTTATATATTATATAAGGTTGATCAGTTTATCTATTTATAAAGGTAAATAAGTATAGATAAGGCCATAAACGATTGCGGCTGTTAAGGTGGCAGGAACAATTTTCTTAAATTTAAAATAAAGACCAGCTAGAACCATAAAACCGATAAGCATTGCTAAACTCTTATTTGGGGTTTCAAGTAAAGGTGGAAGAGTTGCAACCACAAGCATGGCGCTAATCGCAGATATACCAATACTTCCCAAAGCGATTTTTAACCAGATTGAGCCGCGTCTTTGTTGGTTGCCCTGTAGTTTTTGTATTACGAAAAATGGTCCGAAGCGTGAAGCAAAATTAGCAATACCCACAATGATGCCGACCAAAATAATTTCTAGGTTCATATTAAGCTTCAACCTCATCAAATTGTTTCAGCACATAATATTTAAATAGACCTGCTAAAATGCCTGAAAGAATGCCAATAAAGATAGCCGCTGATAAGTTAATCCAATAACATGCCAAAGCTGACACCACTAACGATACAGCAACTACAAGGCTATGCTTTCGTTCAAATGCCGCTAATAAAAAACTTAAAAATAAAGCAGGTAATAAGAAATCTAAAGCTGCTTGTAAAAACTTTGGAAGGTGTGCGACTTGATCTGCAAATAACCCGCCTAATAATGAACCACTTGCCCAAGACATCCAGCTAAATAGACTTAAGCCCAACATCCAAGACTCGGACCATTGTTGTCTGCGCTGTGAAAGTTGGATCATACCACTGGCAAAAACTTCGTCCGTTAAACCCCAGGCCCAAACGGCTGTCTTCTTTAAATTTAATTTAGTGGGAATCAAATTATAAAGAGCAGGCCCATAAAGTACATGTCGTATATCAAGTGCAATGACTGTTAAGGCGGTTAACCATATAGAAGAACCACTTGCTAAAAGTGCGACCACTAAAAATTGGCTTGCACCTGCATACATGGAACAAGAAAGAAAAAATGCTTCCCATGGGCTAAAACCAAATTGAGATGCAGAAACGCCAAAGGCAAAAGAAACTGGTAAGTAGGTGAGAACGATGGCTTGACTATCTTTGGCACCTTGCCAAAAAGTTGCTGTTTGAGCAGCCATCTGTTGTTGATTTGACACAATACACCTTGGCAGTAAACCAATTATAAAAACTTGAAAGATTGAGTATTGTAGCCGAATTTAATAGCATAGTGCCGAAATGTTTAATTCGGCAGTTTGATATGTTCAAATCAAAGACTCGTTTAGTTTATATCGCCATCCTGAGTGCGAGCGTATTTATATTGCAAGGTTGTGATAATGGCAATCAGAGCTCAGATAAAAAAGTAGAAATTAAACCAGCGCCGAAACTAACGAATGATGCGACAGTTTATGCAAAAAAGGCATGGACATTAATCAATACCGTTGATCATTTAGTCTATGAAAAACAGCTCAGCCAAATTAATGATAATGTTCGTAAACCACTACGTCAGCTCAGTACAGACTGGCGTATTAATGTAAAAATGACAGATTCGGTCACTGAAGGAAAATATGCGCTTTGCCGTAAAGCTTTAACGAGTCTAGATGTATGGGCGCGCGAAACGCTTGAAAATAATAGTTCGGTTGCTCAAAAACAGGCAGATTATGAGCGCGATAAACAACAGTGTAAGGAAGCGATTGAAAATCCGAATTTAGGAAACACATCTCCTAAATAAAGCCTATACATATAAAAAAGCAAGATGATCAATCTCGCTTTTTTGCTTTAAACGATAATGGGTGAATGATAATTACGGTTTTGTTGCAGCTTTAGCTGTGTTGGCAGTTTTTACAGCATCTTGCTTCATTCGGTGAGTCATTTGATGTGATTCATGTTGTGCATGAGTCGCACTGGTCATTGCATCATGCTTTTGCATGGTTAAGTCTTTTTTAACTTCCTGTTTAGTTTTAGTTGCCTCTTTCTTTGCTTTTTGAGCTGTAGCTTTTCCATGTACTGCTACACATTTTCCACCTTTGTGATTTGGTCCAGTACCGCCTTGTAGTTGAGTTCCTTTTGGACATGCAAATGCCGAAACACTTAACATAGCCAATACACCTGCTGTAAGAATTGTTGATAATTTTTTCATGTTAATCAGCGCCTTGTTGAGTATTATTGCTCAGCTTGAGTGTAAGGTGAAAAATTCTGCTTTAAAACATTTATTTTGTGGAAATAGAGTTTGAACAATGTTTTGATTTGCAGTGTTATCTAATTTTTTAATTTAATTTTAAGTTTTTATTATATAGCGGCGTTTCGTACAATTATGAATGAACTTGAGCAATTACTTTTAGTTTTTCAATATCTAAAATCTCAATTTTTCTAAAAGCAATTTTAATAATATTCTGTTTTTCAAGTAGGCTCAATTCCTGGTTGATCGTCTGCCTAGATGTAGTCAGCATGTTGGCTAATTGCTCTTGAGAAATCTGAATGTGATGATCTTGAATAAGAATATGGTTACCGTATCCTTCTAAAATGAACAGAAGACGTTGTGCCAGCCTTTGAGAAATACTGCGTGTTTGTATCGCAATTTGTTCTAAGAAAACGTACCTGAGTTTTTGGCTGGTTAAACGTGCAAAATAATACCAATAATATGGATGCTCTTTTAGTAGCTCATTTAATGGTTTTGCAGGAATATGCAGAACTATACTTTTTTTCAAAGCAATCGCGTCGTGTGACCGTGGCTCATGATCAATTAAAGATATTTCACCGAACCACATAATCGGCTCAGCAATTGCAGAAAGTGCTTCATTACCATTTACATCGACATAACCTAAGCTAATTGAGCCTTCAAGGACGGTATAAATACCATCAAACTCATCTTGAGCGTGGAAAACGTAGCTATTTTTCTCAAAGGTGATTTGCTTGCCATGTTCTAAAATAAACTTTTGGAATGCTTCTGGAAGCACACTAAACCATGTGTTTTCTTTTAATCGGGTAATATAAATTAGGTCCAATATTCGGTCATCCATGAAAAAATTCATTACTTTGTCAAATAGCTGACAACTTTAAATTTTCCTTATTTGTACAGTATGACTATAGTTAAGTGAATAGGGAATAACTCATGTCAAATCTGGAGCAGAAACTGAGCCAATATGCGGCTTATCATTTAAATCATCAAAATATTTTGACGCATTTTATAGGCATTCCACTCATCGTGTTTTCAATTTTATGTTTAACAGCGAGGGCAGGAATCGATATTGGTAATTTTAAAGTTACTTTAGCTATGGTACTGATTGCATTCAGTACAATCTATTATTTATTTCTAGATAAAGTTTTTGGCTTAATCATGCTCATGATATTGGTGGCCCTGTATCCACTAGCGAGCCAAATTGCCGAACTTTCTTTAGGACAATGGTTGGCTGCAAGTATTGGTTTCTTTGTTGTGGGATGGGCTTTTCAGTTTGTGGGGCATTATTTTGAAAAGAAAAAACCTGCTTTTGTTGATGATGTGATTGGACTCGCGATAGGACCGTTATTTGTATTGGCAGAATTTATATTTATGTTAGGCTTTAGAAAGCCTTTGCATGAGCGAATTTTACAAGAGGCGCGAAATAAACGAGAGATGATGGATTTAAGCCATTAAATATAAAAAAGCCCCAATCTAGTGGGGCTTTTTTAAGCTTTAACTTAAACGTTAAAACGGAAGTGCATTACATCGCCGTCTTGAACAACGTAAGTTTTACCTTCTAAACGCCATTTACCTGCTTCTTTAGCGCCGTTTTCACCGTTGTATTGTACGAAGTCATCATATGCAACAACTTCAGCACGGATAAAGCCTTTTTCGAAATCAGTATGAATAACACCAGCTGCTTGAGGAGCCGTTGCACCAACTTTTACTGTCCATGCACGAACTTCTTGTACACCAGCAGTGAAATAAGTTTGTAAACCTAAAAGTTTATAGCCTGCACGAATAACTACGTTTAAGCCCGGTTCTTCCATGCCCATTGCTTCTAGGAATTCAGCACGATCTTCATCTTCTAATAATGAAATTTCAGCTTCGATTTGGTTGCAAAGCGGCACAACAATCGCATTTTCTTCAGCAGCAAGTTTTTTAACAGCTTCTAAATGTGGATTGTTTTCAAAACCGTCTTCTGCAACGTTTGCAATGTACATGGTTGGTTTCAAAGTCATTAAACCAAAACCACGAATTAATTTGCGTTCGTCATCAGACAAATCAGCCGCGCGAGCTGGTTTACCTTCGTCAAGTAACGGTTGGATTTTTTCTAAAACTGCTTTAGTTGCTACAGCTTCTTTGTCACCGCCTTTAGCAACTTTAGTTAAACGTAAAATTGCTTTAGCAACAGTTTCAAGATCTGCAAGTGCAAGTTCAGTATTGATAGTTGCAATGTCATCTAATGGATCAATTTTACCATTTACGTGGATGACGTTTTCGTCTTCGAAACAACGTACAACGTGTGCAATTGCATCAGTTTCACGAATATTAGCAAGAAACTGGTTACCCAAACCTTCGCCTTTTGATGCACCAGCAACAAGACCTGCAATGTCCACAAATTCCATGGTGGTCGGCAAAACACGCTGAGGGTTAACAATTGCAGCAAGTTTATCTAAACGTGGATCTGGAACAGGAACAATACCTGTGTTTGGCTCAATGGTACAGAACGGGAAGTTTTCCGCTGCAATCGCTGCTTTAGTTAATGCATTGAAAAGGGTAGATTTCCCTACATTTGGCAGACCAACAATACCGCAATTAAAACCCATGAAAACCACTCACAAATGTGTAAATTAAAAATTGTGGCTGATTTTACATGAAAGCCATGACAAAGTCATGGCTAGAGCAGGGTTCTGTTGTGTTTAAACTTTACGTTTATCGAGTTGCTGGGCTAATGCATCACCAGTCGCTTGTACTAACATGACTAAAACAATCAATACTAAAATAACAGCCAACATAATTTGCATATCAAAACGTTGATAACCATATCGATAAGCAATGTCTCCTAAGCCACCTGCACCAATAGCACCAGCAATCGCAGATGAGTTAATCATTGTCACAATAGTCACTGTAAAGCCTGCCACAATACCTGGCAAAGCCTCTGGTAAAAGTACGTGCCAGATAATTTGTTTGCGGTTACAACCCATGGCTTGTGCAGCTTCAATTAAGCCTTGATCGACTTCACGTAAGCTGACTTCTGCAATACGGGCAAAAAACGGAATAGCCGCAATCGTTAAGGGAACAACCGCTGCCCATACGCCATAACTTGTACCTACAATCCAACGAGTAAGCGGAATAAGTGCTACCATTAAAATAAGAAAAGGTACTGAGCGAGTGATATTGATGACCCAACCCAAAGCCTGATTAATCTTTTGCGACGGATGAATGCCATGTTCAGAAGTGCTGACTAAAATAACAGCGATAGGTAAGCCAATTAAAAAGGCAATGAATGCAGATGCGCCTACCATGAGCAAGGTATCTATAGTTCCAGTAATTAATAAATCAATGAGCTGGTCTTGCATAGCCAAGTACCTCAAATTGTGCAATTGCTGTTAATGCATCTTGTTGTATAGATGAAAGATCAATTTCTACGTTAGGAATACCGACTAAAAGTGAGCCAATAATGTGCCCTTGAATGGTATCGACCTGACTTTGATATAAATTGACGGGTGCTTTAAATCTAGCAAGTAGTTCTTGGATATCTGGAACCTGATGTGCTTCAGCCTCATATTTCAGTTTTACAATAATATGAGTCGAATCTTCATCGGGTAGACGGCTGATTTTAAAAGGCAGGGTAATTTGCTCAAGGTTTAACAGTTCTTGAGTAATTTGTTGCGCTGGTCGTGAAAATACCGACCAAACTTGCCCAGCCTCTACAATCTCACCTTGGTCAATCACCACGACTTGATCACAAATTTCTCGAATCACTTGCATTTCATGAGTGATTAATACAATGGTGAGACCAAGTTCCTGATTAATCTTTTTAAGTAAAGCCAAAATAGTGGCAGTACTTTCAGGATCAAGTGCCGAGGTTGCCTCGTCACACAGTAAAATTTCTGGGTGGTGAACAAGTGCGCGCGCAATACCAACACGTTGCTTTTGTCCGCCAGAAAGTTGTGATGGATAATAGTTAGATTTATCTGCAAGACCTACGAGAGCTAGAACCTCATTTACACGTTGGTCGATATCTGCTTTGTTGTAATTGGAAACTTTTAAAGGCAATGCCACATTTTCCCAAACTGTTTTTGCCGACATTAAATTGAAATGTTGAAAAATCATTCCAATTCGTTGACGGGTTTGAATAAGCTCGGAATGGCTCAATTCAGCAATGTTTTGTTGATGAATATGAATGCTGCCAGTATTTACTTGTTCTAAACCATTTAATGTACGAAGTAAGGAAGATTTTCCTGCACCACTTTTACCAATAATGCCTAAAATCTTACCTTGTGGGATATCAAGGTTAATCTCTTTTAACGCATGCAGTTTTTGACCTTGAGATTGGTAAAACTTATTTAAACCACGAATTTTGATATGGGGTAGAGAAAAATCAACTTGTGATCCAAAACTCACCATCGTCATTCTCCTTATTTCCAGCCTTGAAACCACATACCTTTACCAAAGTCTTTATCCAGAATGTCTTGTGCTTGTTTTGAGTTCTGGAATGCTTTAACAAAGGTTGCGAGTTTTTGGTTTTTGTCTTGGTAATCGCGCCGGGTCACAAATAAAATTGCATATTTTTTATCGATTGGATCTAAAAATAATGCGCTATGTGGGTCGGTTACCTTTGCCATTTTTAAGTAGTGAGGGAAGCCGAAAATTAAATCGACATCGTTATATGCATGTGCTGTCTGTGGGCCTTCAACCTCAACAAAGCTCAGCTGTTTAGGATTAGCTATAATGTCTTGGGTTGTTGAAAGTTCATTATTTATATCTTTAAGCTGAATTAAACCTGCACGGTGCAATAAAATTAAAGCACGGGCTAAATTAACCGGATCATTTGGAATGGCAACACGTGCATTTAAAGGTAAATCTTCAAGTGATTTATATTTTTTTGAATATAAACCCACATGACTTCCTGAACCCACACCAAATGCATGTAAGTCATAACCCGTTTCTTTAACAGCATTACGTAGAAATACGCTTTGCTGGAAAAAGTTTGCATCAATATCGCCGTTTTGTACGGCAACATTGGGTGCTCGCCAATCAGAAAATTCAACGAGTTTGACATGAACGCCTTGCTTTTCTACTTCATTGGCAACGCTTTGTAATAGCTCAGCATAAGGCGGGCTAATGCCAATCGTTAAAACATCATCGGCTTGTTTATTTTTAATATAACGGTAACCGACAAGGCCCAGAACTACGATTAAAATCGTAATTCCGAGTAACCAAGGCTTATGCTGTTTGAACTGAATCGCCATAATCTTTCCGTTATTACTTCCAGCCAGGGAACCAAAGTTTTGGCCCAATTTCAGCGTCTAACACAGCTTTAACTTTTGGCGAGTTTTGATAGATCTCAACAAATTTCTTTAATTTGTCGCCCTTATCCTCATAGTCATCACGCACTACAAACAAAATGGCATAACGTTTATTGGTATTGTCATCCAGTAAAAGCGCACTATTAGGGTCTGCTGTTTTTGCTAAGCGCAAGTAATGTGGATAACCAAAAGCCAAGTCAACATCATCAATTGCACGAGCAGTCTGTGGTCCTTCAACCTCAATAAATTGCAAATTTTTAGGGTTTGAAACAACATCTTTGAGTGCAGATAAGTGATTATTTGAATCTTTAAGCGTAATTAACTTAGCTTGTTGTAAAAGAAGTAGGGCACGACCTTGGTTCACCGGATCATTTGGAATGACTACGCGTGCGTTTTGTGGCAATTCATCAAGACTTTTATATTTCTTTGAATACAGTCCCACATGTGAGGCTGCACCCACCGCAAATGCCTTTAACTTAAAGCCAGTTTCTTTAATTGCATTGTCTAAGAAGGGTTGATGCTGGAAAAAGTTTGCATCAATATCCCCATGATTTAAGGTAATGTTTGGGGTATTCCAGTCAGAAAATTCGACAAGTTTTACATTTAAACCTTGTTTCTTTGCTTCATCGGCAGCAGCTTGTAAAGGTTTTGCAAATGGTGGACTAATACCAATCACAAGTTCATTTGAGCCACTTTGTCGATGTTTATTCCATAAGAACAAAGCAACAAAAAGGACTACAACGACTAAGCCTATGCCAAGCCATTTTTTAGAGGCTGTTTGAGCCATGTCTATCTCCAAATTTAAGCGGTTATTTCTTCAATTTTTGTTAAGTTTTTGCTGTTGTTATAGGGACTACATCGGAACGCTTGAACAGGGTGCTGTTCTGGTAAATGATCACCCCGATTAAAAATTTTGTTCCGTAGTGAACCCGTTTTATATGCTGTTTTATAGCGACCACGTTGTTGTAGCTTAGGAATGACCAAGCGTATAAAGTCGTGGTGAGATTCAGGTGCAACTGTACGTGTCAAATTAAAGCCATCAATATCAGTTTCATCTAAAAGATGAATTAAGTATTCAGCAACTTCTTCGCCACTACCCACGATAAGGGGATAGCGACCGCCTAAAACATGCTGAGCTTTTAAGTCATTTTTTGTGATTTGCTGTTCTTTAAACTTTTCGGTAATCGAAACAATACTGTTACTTTTTTGGTAAGGAATCGCTTCATCGTCAGCAAACTTACTTAAGTCAATGCCTGTTGAACTCGCATAATGCGCTAAGCCTGCTTCAGGACTCGCATACTGACGATATTCATTAAGTTTTTGTACAGCCAGATCATGTGTTTCAGCAACAACAACTGTTATACCGACAAAGACTTTAATATCATTCGCTGAGCGTCCTTGCTGTTCGGCAAGAGTACGAATCTTTTTCACTTGTTCGCGTATCTTTTCGGGTTTATCCCCCCCAATAAATACACATTCAGCATGACGTGTTGCAAACTGCATACCTTTAGGTGAAGCACCTGCTTGAAATAGGGTTGGAGTGCGTTGCACAGAAGGAGATACCTGAAACACACCTTCACTCTGGTAATACTTTCCATGGTGGTGAATGGTATGGACCTTAGATGGATCTGTAAAAACACGCCGTGCTTTATCTTTTTTAACTGCGTCGTTTTCCCAAGAACCTTCCCAATATTTGTAGCAAAGTTCTAAAAACTCTTCGGCTTGCTCATAGCGGGCATCATGGTCTTTTAAACCCTTTTGACCAATTAAGCGTTCGGCACTATCTAGATAACCTGTAACAATATTCCAGCCAATACGACCTTGAGTTAAATGGTCAAGACTCGCAAAGCGGCGAGCAAATTGATATGGATGCTCATAGCTTAAGTTCACAGTGACCCCAAAACTTAAGTTTTGAGTGACTGCCGCCATTGCTGAAATGAGTGTAGATGGGTCATGGCTCGGAAGCTGAATGGACTCTTTTAAAGTGAGATCTATACCATTTTGATAGACATCATACACACCGGTAATATCAGCGATAAACAAACCATCAAATAAACCATTTTCTAAAGTTTTGGCCTGTTCTGTCCAATAGCTCAATTCGTTAAAACGATGTGATTCATCACGTGGATGTGTCCATAAGCCATGATTGATATGCCCAACACAGTTCATGTCAAAGGCGTTTAATAAAATCTCTTTTGCTTTGAAATCTGCCATTACAATGTCCCCCGACGAGGTGGTAGAACACCGTTAAGAACGTAGTTCCCAATAAAGTAATATTTCCATCGTGCGGCATCATGTAAGGTATGTACTCGCGCATTACGCCAGAAACGGTCTAGGCCATCTTGAGACTGACTACCACGGCTACCAGCAAGTTCAATCAGCTTAGACGATGCTTTGAGTGCGATATCGGTACTATGAGCACGTACTTTAGCCACATCAATGGATGCTTTAGCAATGCTTTCAGGTGTGGTTTCAATTTTTGCGGCATCGATTGATTGAGCAGCTTGTTTTAATAACACTTCACTAGCTCGTACATCTACCGCAATGCGTCCTAGTTCATAAATCGTTAAAGGATCTTGGTTGGCTGTTTCTACATTTGAATCAATCCAGGGGCGAGCTTGATGCACTCTTTGCAAGCTTTCTTCAAAGGCTGCACGTGCAATGCCTACCTCAATCGATGCATGCATAATTTGCGCAAAAGGTCCGACTAAGGTTGGTTGTAAAAATGCAGTATCAAAAGGAATGACATCATCTGCATCGACAAAAACCTGATCAAATTTAACTGTACCGCTGCCTGTGGTTTTTTGCCCAAAGCCAGACCAGTCATCTACAAGTTTTAATCCTTGTGAACCACTTTTTACAAATGCCAGATACTCACGTCCTGCATCGTCTAAAACTAAGGTTGGGATACGGTGAGCAAATAAACTTCCTGTGCAGTAAAACTTTTCACCTTGAATGAGATAACCATTTTCATGCGGACGAATGTTAGTTTGTTTATGGGTTGAAGTTTTAGTTTTAAACTCAGCAAGTGCATTACCAAAGCGGGTGCCATTTAACACTTCGCCGTATAAACGTTGTTTCTGAGTTTCTGTACCTGTATTGCGTAACACTTCTAATGCATAGAAGTGGTTTTGTGGAATTTGCCCGATTGAACCATCTGCACCGCTTAAAAGTGCAATCACTTTAGCAACAGTATGACTTGAAACTTCGGCACCGCCATATTGCTTTGGTACTGTAATTGCCCAAAGTCCAGACTGGCTCAAAGCATCAATTTCGGTATACGGTAAAATTCGCTTAGCGTCTCGCTCAACTGCGGTTTTTTTAAATTGCTCAGCAAACTGTTTGGCAATTTCTAATGCTTCAGCATCATTTTGAATAATGTGCGCTTGGCCAGATGCCGATGTTTGTTTAGTTTGAACCGATTGATATGAAGTCATGACAATTGCTCCTTAAATCCAGGCATGGCGGGCAGGGAAATGACCATTAAGGTAATAATTGCCAATGGCATGTAATTTCCAGCGAACAGGGTCGTGTAAGGTATGTACACGGGCATTTCGCCAATGTTGATCTAAATTATGTTGGCTTAAACTTGAACGGCTACCGCCTAGCTCTAGTAGTTTTTCTGAGATTTGTAGGGCAGCATCATTGGCATAGACTTTTGCTTCTGCGACCAAAATTGAAGCTTTTGCTACTTGTTCGTCAGTCACCGTTTGAAGTTGATCAAGTTCATCTAAATATTCAGCAGCTTCATCAAGCAGTAAAATTGCTGCGTCGAGTAAAATATTTAACTTACCCACCTCTTGTAGGGTGTAATGTTCAAAGCTGGCTTTTTCAACATTTGCATCAATAATTGGGCGCGCTTTGTGTATGGTCGATAAAGTATCTTCAAAAGCAGCTTCCGCAATACCGACATCAATTGCCACTTGTAATAACTGCGAATACGCACCGCGATAGGTTGGAACTTGTGTTAATAATCGCTCATCAAAAATAAGTTCAGGATTAACTTCCACTTGATTTAATTTAACTGTACCACTCGCTGTAGTACGTTGACCAAACCCATTCCAGTCATTAATAACTTCAATGCCTTGAGCATCTCGGTTAACAATCACTAAAACGACATGGCCTTCTGGATGAATCGCTTTAATTGCGAGCCAATGCGCAAAACTTGTTCCCGTCGAATAAAACTTTTCGCCGTTTAAAAAATATTTACCGTTTTCAATAGTAAGCGTGGTTTTTAAGGTTTTTGAGTCATGGGTATTTCGTTCGGGACCACCGTTGGCAAGACGTTTACCGGCTAATATTTCTGAAAAGATAAATTGTTTTTGTTGTTCTGTACCCATGATTTCAATCAGGTTTAACAGGCTAATCTGATTTTGTGGAATCTGACCAACATTTGCATCGCCTTTACTTAAAATACGGAAAACTTGTGCCAAAGTTTTATTGGAAACAAAAGCGCCGCCATATTTTTTTGCAATGCGAATTCCGCCTAAACCTTTTTGGCTAAAGCTTTCGATTTGCTCATGCGGTAATAAGCGTTGTTGATCACGTGTATTACGACCCTCTAAAGCAAAATCAGCCACTTGATAAGCAGCATTAATTGCTTGTTGATCATTTTGAATGACTTGGACGTATGCCGTCGTTTTAGATAGAGAATTAGACATAATGACACCTTGTATTGCTGTCATTACCTTACAAAAGAAATATTTTTCCACTAAACGAGGACTTATGCTCAGCTTATGAATAAAAATGCAAAGCACTTTTTTTGATTTTTAATAGATAAATAGAGATATAGAAATATATTAAAAATCAATAAATTATATTTTTTATTTGTAAAATGAATAACTAAAAGGACTTTAATATGAAAAACAGCTATAAGTACGGTAAAAAAAGATATAAAAAATATAGACCTAACTGTCAGCGAAAAATGAGCACAATATCCATTGTTTTCATTAAAAATAGCTTCTAAAGTATCTACTTACCGAAGACGATTTTTGTACGAATAGTCAAATAAAAATAAACGTGGAGATTTTATGCGGGTTTTGTATCAGTTTCCTTTGTCTCATTATTGTGAAAAAGCTCGCTGGTTGTTAGACCATAAAGAACTTGATTACGTTGCACATAATTTGATTCCTGGATTTCACCGTGCTTTTGCACAACTTAAAACAGGTCAAAATTTGTTGCCAATTTTAAAAGATGACCATCGCTGGATTGCTGAGTCGACTAAAATTGCGCTTTATCTGGATGATACTTATCCGGAACATGCACTTTTACGCCGTGATGAACAACTTAGACAGCAAACTCTTAAAATTGATAGTTTGGCAGATGAACTTGGGGTGCATGTACGTCGTTGGGCACTTGCTCATACTTTAGCTCAAGGAGATCATGCTCTAGAGATTATGATGGGCGAACAAGGCTACTTACGACAGTTTGAGAAAATATCAAAACCGTTTCTCAAGACTCTAGTCAAGAAGAATTATAAGCTTGAAGAAGAGCTCGTAAGTCAGTCAAAAGGACGCATGGATGAACTCATTAATGAGTTAAACCACTATTTAATTGAAAACCAAGCACGTTATATGGTTGGTGACCGCTTAAGCCTTGCTGATATTTCAGTATGTTCTATGCTTGCACCTTTATTAGAAATAAAAGGTACACCATGGGAAAGGGAAGAAGATGGGGAAGTATCGCCCGATTGGAGTAATTATCAGAAATCTTTACTTGATTTGCCGCTTGGACAGTACGTTTTAAGAATATATCAAACTGAACGTAATGCACGGGTTGACTGGCGAGGAATTTAAATTTTAGTTTTTAAAAAGCTCCGATAAAATCGGGGCTTTTTTATTTTTTAACTTTAAAGATACTTAAAAAATATTACTATCAATTTTATAAATGATTTTTAATAAAACATTTATGTACATTATTTTGATACTTAATTTAATATTTATTACTGTTTATTTAACTTAAGTATAAGCTACTAATAAATTTGATATTTTATTTTGGGGATAAAAGTTACTTTTGCTAAAAACAGTTTTTAGAAAAATTTAAGCCACTTTATTGTGCATGTGTTTACATTGTAATCAATAATTGCCACATTTAAGTGTAAATAGATGAGCTTAATAATAGACAGAAGATTAAAACATAGATTAAAGTAGAAACATGTGAGCAGTTTTAAAGGTATTAATTCTGCGAAACAGATAAATAATAAGTGAAGCAAATGGACGTGTCCTACTTGGAAAAGTTGGCTCGATAATTGCAATTTAATAATAAATCACTCTATTTCTCTATATGAATGATTCTGTAGACAAATAGAGGGAATGATCATCAAGGAGTTCTTATGAAACGTTCTGCAACCTCTCTCATTGTTTCAACAGTTATGCTTTGTACGGTTGGTGCTACTTCTCAAATTCAGGCAGCAGATACATTAGCTAAAATTAAAAGTACTGGGAAAATCGTTATTGGCCACCGAGAATCGTCTGACCCGATTTCATATGTTGTTGCAGGTAAACCAGTAGGTTATGCAGTCGACATTTGTAACCAGTTTGCAAATGATATTAAAAAAGAATTGAAAATGCCTGGTTTAAAAGTTGAATACAAGGCAGTAACCTCATCAACACGTATTCCGGAGCTTTTAGCGGGCAATATTGATATGGAATGTGGTACCACCACAAATTCTAAACAGCGTCAGCAACAAGTGGGTTTCTCAACTAACTACTATGCAACAGAAGTACGCATGGCTGTTAAAGCAAACTCTGGTATTAAAAGTTTGGCAGACTTAAATGGTAAAGCAGTTGTTACTACTCAAGGTACTACATCTGACAAGTACATTAAGATGAATGAAAAAGGCCAAGCAATTAATGTACAAAATATTTATGGTAAAGACCATGCTGACTCTTTTGCCATGATGGCATCTGGACGCGCTGCTGCATTTGTAATGGATGATAATATTTTAGCAGGCTTAATTGCTAAGTCTTCTACACCTAAAGCATTTGCAATTGTTGGTCCAGTACTTTCATCAGAACCTTATGGCATTATGATTGCAAAAGATGATCCAAAATTTAAAGCAATTGCTGACCGTACTGTAAATAACTTATGGAAAACTGGTCAAATGGACGCTTTATATAAAAAATGGTTCTTATCACCAATTCCACCGAAAAATACTAATTTGAACATGCAACAAAGTTCATCTTATAAAAAACTCAAAGCTCACCCAACAGATGCAGGAATCTAACTGGATCTTTTTGTCCTAAATTTACTTGTGCAGGTGTAAAAATTCATTTGCACAAGTGGTCTATTTTCTAAAGATATTAATTTAAGGGGCAAACATGTCAGTCGGCTCACTAAACTGGACTATATTCTGTGCGGAGTCTAATGAATATGGTGTCGATAAAGCCGCATGGGCAGAATCAGTTTGTAAGGTTATTGGTAGTTCTAGCTACAATGCCTATGCTGAGGCGCCCACATGGTTACAAATGTTAGGTTCTGGTGTCTTTACTATGGTTTGGACTGCCATTGTAGCCTTTCTTATCGCATTTTTATTAGGTTCTCTCCTTGGGGTAATTCGTACTTTACCCAATAAACCACTTGCTTTTATCGGCAACTGCTATGTCGAAATATTCCGTAATATTCCATTAATTGTACAGTTATTCTTCTGGGCTTTTGTTTTTCCGGAGTTCTTACCGGACAGTTTAAGTGCAGGAAGTGGAGATGTTGTAGCAGGGGGATGGTGGAAAAACATTTTAAATCAACAACCCGCTGTTATCGGTGTTTTTGCTTTAGGCCTTTATACTGCGGCGCGTGTTTCGGAGCATGTCAGAGCCGGAATTAACACGGTATCTCGTGGTCAAAAGTTTGCGGCATCGGCTATGGGATTTACCACCGCTCAAAGTTATCGTTATGTGATTTTGCCAGTTGCATACCGTACGGTATGGCCAACGATTACGTCAGAAGCAATGAACGTCTTTAAAAACTCGGCAGTTTTATATGCCTTAAGTGTTTTAAATTTCTTTGCTTATACCAAAACCATGCGTGAAGAGACTTCACAGGACATTATCATTCTTATTCTGTCTACACCTGTCTATTTAATCATTACATACACCATTAAATTTATAATGGCATGGATTGAAAAACGCATGGCTGTACCAGGTTTAGGTTCGGGAGGAAAATAATTATGGATTTTTCTCTATTGCATAATCCTGATGTTATTGCGGCTTTAAAAGAAGGATTTATTTTTACACTTACCGTAACCGTGCTTGCAATGATGGGGGGCATCCTCATTGGAACTCCTTTGGCAATGATGCGTTTATCCAACAACGCCCTTGCAAGTAACTTTGCGAAGTTCTATGTAGATTTATTCCGTGGTATCCCATTAATTCAAGTTATTTTTATTTTTTATTTCTTGTTGCCAAAGATATTTGAGTTTCAATCAGATACGTATTGGGGGCCATTATTTTCCAGCGTTGTGACCTTTGCCATTTTTGAAGCTGCGTTTTTCTCCGAAATTGTACGTTCGGGTATTCAGTCTATTTCAAAAGGGCAAGTCAATGCAGGCTACGCTTTAGGATTTACCTACGGACAATCCATGCGTTATGTGGTGTTACCGCAGGCCTTTCGCAATATGCTTCCGGTATTACTTACTCAAACCATCATTCTATTTCAGGATGTGTCATTAGTTTATGTCATTAGTGCACCAGACTTCTTAGGTCGTGCAGATACTTTGGCTAATACCTATGGTCCTGAAACGAAAGCAACATTCTATTTAATCGTCGCTGTGGTGTATTTCTGTAGCTCGTTTGTGCTATCGCAATTAGTCAAACGTTTGCAGAAAAAAATTGCCATCATTCGCTAATTGGAGATTTTAAATGCCAATGATAGACATCCAACATATCTCTAAATGGTATGGTGATTTTCAGGTTTTAACAGATTGCACGACGAGTATTGAAAAAGGTGATGTCGTTGTTGTTTGTGGGCCATCCGGTTCAGGCAAATCAACGCTCATCAAAACTGTAAATGCTTTAGAGCCGTTTCAGCAAGGCGACATTATTGTTGATGGGGTTTCATTAAAAGATCCGAAAACTGATCTTGCAAAGTTCCGTTCTCGGGTAGGAATGGTGTTCCAGCATTTTGAACTTTTTCCTCACATGACTGTTTTGGAAAATTTAACCATTGCCCAAGTAAAAGTTTTAAAACGTTCAGTTGCAGAAGCGCGTGAAAAAGGTCTTAAATATTTAGAACGTGTAGGTCTGCTTGCTCATAAGGATAAATTTCCAGGGCAACTTTCTGGTGGTCAGCAACAGCGTGTTGCTATTGCCCGTGGCTTATCAATGGACCCAATCTGTATGTTGTTTGATGAACCTACTTCGGCACTCGACCCAGAAATGGTAGGCGAGGTTCTTGAAGTGATGGTGCAACTTGCTCATGAAGGTATGACCATGATGTGTGTGACACATGAAATGGGCTTTGCAAAACGGGTATCTAACCGTTTAATTTTTATGGATGAAGGTAAAATTCTTGAAGATTGCCCAACCCATGAATTCTTTGATAATTTAGAGGCACGTCATGAGCGCGCTAAAATTTTCTTGGAAAAAATTCAGGCAATGCACTAATTGTGACAATAAAAAAGAGCCATGAGTGGCTCTTTTTTTACATCTAAATTTTAGAAATTATATTTTGCCAATAAATTTATGCGTGAGTAATCACCTTTATCACCTGCAAAAGTTTCACGCTGGCCGTAAGTATATTCTGCACCTAAATCAATATTTTTAACCGGATTCCAGATTAAGTTGACCAAAGCGTTATAAATTTCTTTGTTATAGCTAGTATTGGTTAAATTGCTATTTGCATAGACGCTATTATCTTTATATTGAATACCGCCTATTGCGAAAGTAGAGCGGAGAATAGGGCTCCATTTCCGTTGGTAGCCGATCACCGCACTATCAAATTCACCTAAGTTGATATCTTGAGTAGTTGTATCGTATGCATATGCAGAGTTGCTATAAGATAAATAGCGGCCATCACCTTTAACATGATAATAGTTGGCAACGACACTATCCTGAGGCGTGATATCGTACTTGCCACCGATGCCTACACCCCAGCCAAATTTTTCTTCAGATGAACTATCTTTAGGCGCTACTCGATTTTCATGGGCAAGACCATGAAGCTGTAATAAGCCTTTATTATCTGCGGTTTTGAAATCATAACGAGTTGTTAGAGCAGGGAAACGGCTTCCTCCAGCAGCATTACTCACTTTTTCAACATCACCACCTTCTAAGGCAACTAATATTTTTTGTTGAGCATTAATTGGTTGAGTATAGCGAACCTGTACAGTACGTGTGGTTCCTGTACCTACTGCACCGGTAAAGTCTAGTGTTTCCGGAGAAGTATCTGTATTGACGAAAGGTGAAGTGGTTTGACCAGCTAACCATTTGCCTAAAGACATATAAGCATGGCGAACGCGGAAAGTTCCACTACCATTATCGCCATTACCTCCCATAAAATCGGCTTCAATTTTGCCTGTTAAATCACCATATTGTGTAGGTCGAGTAAGATCTAACCCAATGCGTGTAGTCGCTGCAGATACATTTAATGAGTCCTGTCTTGGGTCATCTTTATTTAAAGGGTAGTTAGCACTATTTGAAATGCTGCCATTTGACCCTTTAAAGTCATAGGTTGCATCTACACGGACATTCCCATAAAGCTTGACTTGCGTTTGGCCATCAGGCATTTGCATCCAACCCGGTTTGCTCTGAGGAACGGGTGAGCTTGCTGTAATTGTAGTTGGTGGAACTGTTGGAGTATTTACTACAGTTACCGCTTTTTGCTGATTTGATAGTTGCTGGACCAGTTGCTTTAACTCACTAACTTCTTTGCGTAAAGCATCTACTTCCGCATCAGTAGCAGCATGAGCTGGCATAACCACACCAGTTAAGCTGATAGTGCTCATTGCAAGAATTAATGTTTTGATATTTTTCACAGGCATTCCCCACATTGGATATAAAAGATTTCCAATATGTGCATAACAAAAAGAGTGCCAACTTTTTAAAATTATTTAAACTCATTGATTTTAATTAAGAAATTATAAAATTTTTAAAAATTAAATATATTTTTATTCATATACTAATTAAATCATTGAAGAGTTATAGGCTATAAGTAATTGAAAATGCGCTATGAACGTTATACTACTGCACAGTTAACAAGCAAAAGTTTAAGTTAAGAGGGTGGTAAAGCTTAATTCTCTCTTTTAATGATATTTGATTTCCAAAGTAGGCTTAGCTTTAGGATATACTGTAATTTATAAAGCGTGTTAATTGGAGCAAAGAATGGAGTTAGACCGTTTTGATAAACAAATTCTGGAAATTTTGTCTCATGAAGACCTGAATTTGAATGAGCTTTCAGAACGGATTAATCTTTCAGTTAGTTCTGTTCATCGCCGAATTAAACACTTGATTGAAGCTAATATCATGGGGCAACTCAAAAGAGAAATTAACTTTAGCAAATTGGGTTTTACTTTGCATATTTTGCTACAAGTCTCTTTAAGCAAGCATGATAGTGAGACATTTGATAAATTTCTTTCTGAAATTGAAGCCATTCCTGAAGTGACAAATGCTTTTTTGGTGACTGGTCAAAGCGCCGATTTTATTCTTGAATTAGTTGCACGTAATATGGACGACTACAGCGAAATTTTATTAAGACGGATTGGTAAAATTGATAATGTCGTTGCTCTGCATTCGAGCTTTGTCATTAAAGAATACAATGTATTTAACTGTTATAACTTATTAAATAAAGTATAAAAAACGCACCATTTGGTGCGTTTTCTCGTCTTAGGCATCAAGTTGCGCTAAAACTTCATCACTAAACTCAACGTTTGTATAAACGTTTTGTACATCGTCTAGATCTTCAAGCATATCAATGAGTTTCATCACTTGTTTAGCTTGATCAATATCAGTGATTTCTGCTTTAGTAGAAGGGCTCATCACTACTTCAGCATTGTCTGATTTTAAACCAGCAGCTGCTAGAGCATCTTGAACCTCACCAAAAGTCTCTGGAGAAGTGATTACTAAAATTTCATCTTCTGAAACTTCAATATCTTCTGCACCAGCTTCTAAAGCAACGTCCATGATCTTATCTTCTAAAGAAACATCGTCAAAAGTAATCTCACCACGTTTGGTAAATAGGTAAGCAACAGAACCTGCGGTACCTAAGTTACCATTAGTTTTGCTGAAACAATGGCGAACATCTGGAACTGTACGGTTCAGGTTGTCTGTCATTGTTTCAACAAGAACAGCAACACCACCTACACCATAACCTTCGTAGGTTACTTCTTTTAAATCATCATTATCTTCACCACCCACACCGCGTTGAATTGCACGGTTAATGGTATCTCGTGTCATGTTGACAGAAAGCGCTTTTTCGACAACAGCACGAAGGCGAGGGTTACTGGCAGGATCTGCACCACCAAGTTTTGCAGCAGTGACAATTTCACGAATATATTTAGTAAAAACTTTACCGCGACTGGCATCTTGTTTCGCTTTACGATGCTTAATATTGGCCCATTTAGAATGACCCGCCATGGAAGTGAACTCCAAAAATTAAAAAATGCAAAAGTGACAGAATATTAGCATAGGCATGGTTTTCTTGAAAACTGTTGCCTTACGTTTTGTTAGCCAATTAAATAAGCTCAGAGAGCCTAAATTTACATAAAAATATAGGCTCAAACTTCATGAGAGAGTTAGCTAGTTAATTTTCACATCAATATCATATTGCGCATAAAGTTCTTTAATCGTTTCAAGATCTTTCTGTAAATCCGTAGGATAAATCTTACCTAAAATACCGCCTTTTTTGGTTCTTGCATTTGCATACATCAGTACAATTGGAACATTTGCTGCTTTAGCAATATGCCAAAAACCAGTACGAATAGGTTTGCGTTCCGATCCATCTTTGGCACGCGTTGCTTCAGGTGCAATTACTAGGTTAAATGTATCGCTACTTTGGAATTTTTCGACCATTTGAGAGACGATATCTTTGCTTGCTTTTCGGTCTACGGGAATGCCACCTAGCTTTTCAAGAATAGGCTTCATTGGACCTTTGAAAAGTTCTTTTTTTATTAGTGTATGAATTTTTAAATCTAATATTTGAAACAAAGCAATTGATAAGATCGCATCAAGGTTAGAAGTATGTTCAAAACCGATAATAACTTGTTTTTTCTCAAGAATGGTAGGATCTGCATCATAGGTCCAACCAACTGCTTTGAAGATAGAATTGCCTAAAAACTTTTTCATAGAGATGTGGGAGACAATAAGGTTGCAGAATTCTAATATGAGTTTGTCTAAAAAGGTAGAAAATTATCTTCCAAACAAATTTTATTTATTTTAATTTAAAAATATTTTTAAATATTATATTCTAATTTTATAATAGAAAAATATATAATTGAATTTTAAAATATTATTGTATATATTAAAAGTATTAAGGATTTTCAGTTTTAATTAAATACTCAATATAGTGCCATTTCTTAGAAGGATCAATCAGATCTTTATCAATTGTCCCATCAATAATAATACCATCAATAATTGAAATGATGATATGAGTAAGTGGAGTAGGGTCTTTAATATCTAGCTCTACTAATAAACTATTTAATAAATTTATAAGCCAGTTTGTATATTCTTGAAATGGTTCACGAATTGAGGTGTATTGTTTAGACACTTCAATAAAAGCCTTTTTGAATAGGCAACCATTAAAATTCTTACTATTAATCCAGTCAATATACCAATTAAAAATTAGATGTATTTTCTCAATTGGACTCACATCTGGATGTAATCTTAATTTTTCATAAATTGAATTTTGTATATTAATATTTCGATGATGTAGGCATTCCATGATTAAACTTTCTTTAGAGGGAAAATATTTGTAGAAAGTCATCTTGGCTACATTTGATTCAGCAATAATTTTGTCTACCCCTGTAGCATTGTAACCAATTTGGTTAAAAAGTTCTAAAGCAGTATTTATAATATCTTCTTTTTTTGACATTACATTTCCATATAATTGAAACTAATTATTAGTTGAAATAGATTTTAAAATTTTAATCAAATTAATCATAATCAAAAACATAATTTTATTCAAGTGAATATTATAAATGCTACTCAAGATTATTTTTAAATTTTTAAAATATTCTATTTGATTTAGTAGAATTTTAATTCTAATATTAATTTTCGATAAAAGGAGTCTTATTTTTATCTTAACTATTTGTTTTTAAAATAGAATATGGAAATTTAAAAAATTAATAAGTTTAATGAGAGTGGATTATGCCTAAAAAATTTGAGGACTTTAATAATCCTAGGAAAAAAGCACTTGCAGGGATGAAACAAAGCATTTCAGCTGAACTTTGGGACAAAAATCTTAATTTTTTAAATCAATTAAGAGCCAAGATTGCGAAACATCCAGTATCTCATCATCCTGCAATAGAAACTTTAAATAACGGTGAAATTAATAAAGAAAACTTAAAGCGTATTCATTTAGAGTATCGCCATGCAATCGTACAAACTTTTACAGATGCTTTATTAATGGCTCAATACCAGACAAAGCAGTTAGAACCTAGGTTGCATGCAGGTGCAAAGATGTTTCCGCGCTGTCTTTTGAGTCTTAACATATTTGATGAGTTTGGGTTTCGGCCTGGGACTGACAAAGACGGTTATTATCAAGGTAACCCAGAATATGCACATTATCCTTTATTTGAAGATGTGCTTGATGATTTTGAAGTAACGGAGGAAGAGCGCCAGAGTTATCAACCAACAGAAATTGCACATCAGGTGAGAGAGTTTCTAGAAAATTCCTATAAAGACTATAAAGCCGTTTCTGCTTTATTAGCTGTAGCTGAAGAAGAAGTTATTTTGTACAGTCCACCTTTACGAAAAGCAACCAGTGCTGTAGGTATAGCGGTCGAGGGTGGTGGCTATTACCATGTGCATGGAGTATCTGAAGATGAAACTGCTGAGGCAGCAGATGACGATCATGAAGAAGATCTATGGTTTATTTTAATGCAAGCTTGTACAGAAGAAGATTACACTTATTTAGAAAACTTATGCCTCGAATATTGTGATTTATGGGAAAAGTTTTGGGATGTTCAAATGGAAAACTCGAAATCAATGCTGAAACAAAATTTAGCTTAAGAACAGGTCAAATAATCAACTCAAACATTTATAACAGTCCTAAAGGTTGAAAAGGAATGCTCAATAATACGGAAATTGGAAAAGACTTTTAATGTTTAATTGAACAATTTTTGAATAATGAAGTGATATTTGGCTATATTTTAAAAATATCTAAAGTTAAAAAACCCCAAAAACTTAAAGTTTTTGGGGTTTGTATTTGGTGGGCCCACACAGACTCGAACTGTGGACCAACGGATTATGAGTCCGCTGCTCTAACCGACTGAGCTATAGGCCCTATAATCAGAAAAGCTTTTAATCTCAAGGCTTTTCAGTGCCTGCAATACTAATCAATTTTTTTATTAAACACAAGTATTTTTCAAAAGTAGCAGCAGTAGACCTGAAAAATATTTTGCTATATTGTTAATTATCACAAGCGATAGGGATTCTAGCTTATGAGCACTTCACGAGTAAAGCTAACTAAGTCATTTATCGATCAACTTGAACTCACACCGGCTATTTATCGTGACAGTGAGATTATTGGCTTTGCTATTCGTGTAAATAACTCTTATAAAACTTACATTGTGGAGAAGAAAGTAAAAGGGAAATCAATTCGTTGTAAATTAGGGGATTATGAAAAAATTACTGTTGAAGACGCCCGTATACTTGCACAGCAGAAGTTAAAAGAGTTAACTGACTCAAACCCTTTAAGCATTAAAAATAATAAAATATTAAAAAATAGTTTAAATGAGAAAATTGACCAGCCTTATCTCAAAGAAGCTTTCCAAGTATATATAAATCGCCACGAGTTAAAAGAAAGGACATTAGCCGACTATAAAGAAGTTATAGAAAAATATTTAATAGACTTAAGTGAACTTAAACTGATTGATATTACTGAACAGATGATTGAAGAAAGGTATACTCAGTTATGTCAGTATAGTTATGCAAAAGCTAATTTATCTATGCGTGTACTTAGAGCGGTCTATCGTTTTTCAATTAAGTATTATCAAAATAAAAATTGTGAAGTAATTATACCAAGGATAAACCCGGTTAATTTGTTAAAGAAGAAACAGCTCTGGGAAGAAATCCCACCTCGAAGAAACTATATCGATGTGGATAATCTAACCAAGTGGGTGCAAGCAATTATTGAATATAAAGGTAGGGGACAGGAAAATGAAACAAATAAGGATTTTTTATTAACACTTATATTAACAGGGCTTTTTAGGAATGAGTGTGAATCTTTACATTGGAAAAATATAGATTTAGAGGAAGGAACTCTTTCTTTTATAAATCCATATAATAATGTGTACTATAAAATTTATATGGGAAACTTTCTTTGGCATCTGATGAAAAAACGAAGAATAAAAAATAAAGGAGAGTGGGTTTTTCCATCTGTAAAATCTGAATCTGGACATATTATTAATATTTCGAAATTTAGAAAAAAAATTAATGAGCAATGTAATCTTTCTTTTACTTTTCAAGATTTACGTAGAACATTTTATTTTGTGTTAAATCATTTAACTAATAAACAATTAGTTAGCAAAAGAACAGAGGGGTTTGAAGAAAAGCTAGACGTTAAGAATATTGCTCATGTTCAGGATATGCGTAATAGAATGAACAAGGTTGAGGAAATTATTCTTGGTCCCTATCGAGATGAACTTATTAAATCTATCAATATTAATCTATAAAATTTTGTCCTTTCAAAGCTAGAATAGAAGCCGTCCGGGTTCAAAAATAGTATAAATTTAAAGTAAGTTTTATAGATAAAACCTAGAATGAAGATTGTTTCGCATTTTCTACAACCTTTTGTAATTGATCAATTTTATACTTGACTAAAACACTTGGAATTTATACAGTAGTAGAGTATTTTTGATAATTATTATTATTGCTTAGTCCTGAAATACAGTAAGAAGCCTATTCATCATGAATAGGCTTTTTGCTTTCTTTAATTTAATCATAGAGTTCTCGTTTTTATGAAAATTAATATAATAAAATCAATAAAATAAGTGTTTTTAATAAATTGAAAAAGATTGTCACGTAATTTTTCATTATGAACAAAACTGATTTAAATAGTACTCAAAGTGAAACATGGCTAAATGCTAAGTTTAACTTTCAATCAATAAGGCATAGGAGTGTCATCATGTTTAAAGCAATGTTTTTCTTCAGTGCAGGTGCGATGTTTGGCTATTGTTATAAGCATTATGATGAAAAAGTTATAGAGTCTAATAAATCTAAATAGCTCCTAAAAAAACCGTCTAAATGGCGGTTTTTTAATGACAATTTTGAGATAAGTTTGCTTGAACAATCTGGACAAGCTCTCTGGCTGCTTTCGATAACGGTTTATCTTGAAGCCAAATAAGATAAATAGATAAAGGCAAATGATTTTTCGTATTTTTAAAATCTAATTGAACTAAGTGGCCTTGTTCAATCTTTTCTTTTACCAAAGATAAGGGAAAATTTCCCCATCCTAAGCCAGCTTCGACCATATTAATTGCTGTTTGTAAGCTATTCGTTTTCCAGTACATTGCTCCAATGATTGAACGTGAGTCTTCCATATCCAGCTCACTACTCGCGACCACAATTTGCCGAATATTAATTAACTCTTCAATCGTGTTTAACTTATTCTGTTCTTTTAAAAACGGATGATGAGCAGAGATAGTAGCAACAACTGTTTCTGTCATTACTAATTGTAAGCTTTCACGCATTTTTATATTGAGATTTGAACCTGCAAGGCAAAGGCTAATATTTTCTGTATAAAGTAAATTTAGAATATCATCTTGAGGAGCTGTAATAATTTCTAGGTTAAGAAGAGGAAACTTCTCTGCTAGTTGCTTTATGGCTTTAAAAAGTAATTCAGTATTCGCATCTGAAACCACACCTATTTTTAATTTACTTTCAAGACCAAGTGAAAGTTCATAAGCATGCGTAGCTAATAGCCTAAGTTGTTCAGCAATAATACGGGCTTGAGGTTCCAATGCTAAAGCCGCCGCGGTAGGAATAACTTTGCGGTGTGTACGTTCAAATAAGTGATAACCAAGTTCTGCTTCAATATTGGCAATTGCCATACTCACTGCTGATGGTACTCGATTTAACTTTCGTGCCGCGGCCGAGAAAGATCCAGTATCTAATACAGTTAAGAAAAGTTCGATATTTTCACTATTAAAATTCATTTTGATATCAGTAGAACTGAAAGCTGTTAACTTTATATGTGATTTTAACTGAAACTAAAATAAAAAGAAGTGATAAAAGTTGAAAGATTATGCAAGGTTTAAAACGTCGTATTGTTTATGTTTCTTCATATGAAATTATTGGAATGGTGATTTCATCAGTTGGTTTGGCTCTTTTGGCCGGAGATAGTGTAGAGCACACTGGGCCACTTTCAGTGATGATTACTACTATTGCGGTAACGTGGAACTTTATCTACAACATTCTTTATGAAAAATGGGAGGCTCGCCAAGAAAGTAAGTCGCGTACGGTTAAACGAAGAATTGCGCATGCGATCGGATTTCAAATTACTTTAGTAATGTTCTTAATTCCGCTTATTGCGTGGTGGATGAATATTTCTCTTGTTGCCGCATTTTGGTTAGATGTTGCATTTATTATTATCATTCCAATTTATACATTCATATTTAATTGGACATTCGACAAGTTATTTGGATTACCTGCCTCTGCACAACCAAGTACTGCTCAACAGTAGAAAATATTAATGAGATATCAAAGTGTTATTTTAGACTTTGATATCTCGTCTTAACATTATTTTACTCGTTCAAGTTCAAGAGCTTTTGAAATTTTTATTTGAGCTCTTTTGGCAAGTACATAATATAAAACTGCAGTGGATAACAATCCCACTAACCAGGATAAATCGACTCCACCCAACATTTCGGCAATTTGTCCTTTATAGAATTTACTATCAATAAAGGGCAACTGAAGTAAGATACCAATACAATAACAAGCGATTCCAATCGTGTTCCAGCGGCCATATTTACCATTTGGGTCATATAAGGCATCTACATCGCATTCTTCTTTAGAAATAAAATAGTAATCAACTAAATTAATTGCACTCCAAGGAATGAAAAATGTAAGAAGAAACAAAATAAAAGATTTGAATGCGCTTAAAAAAGTATGTTCACCTACAACTGCAATAAATGTTGAGATAATTACCATTGCAAGAACAATTGTAAGTCGCGTTAATTTTGAAATTTGAGCACTTGGCTTAAAACTGTTCCAAATGGTCGCAATACACATAAAACTGCCATAAGCATTAAGTGTAGATAACGTGACCTTTCCGAATGCAATACTAAAATATAAAAAAGTAATCACAAGAGCGATTGGATTCATGCCTACAACGTACTGAACTTCATTGCCAACAAAACCACCATTCGAGACTTGAGCAATGAATACACCGAGCATCATTGAAATTTGGGAGCCTATTAAAGACCCAAGCCCAACTGCCCAAAATACGCGTGTTGAAGATGTTTTTGTAGGAAGATAACGAGAATAATCTGCTACATAAGGTCCAAATGAAATTTGCCAAGAAGCAGAAAGAGAAACTGCTAATAAAAATGATGACCAGCTAAAATGCCGTACAGCAAGCAATTCTGAAATATTAGAGAGAGCTAAAATTTGAGTTAAAATAATAACAAAAGCAATTAAACCAATAACACTTGCAACTTTGCCTACCCAATGAATTAAACGATAGCCAATTGTCGCAAATATAATAATAAAACAAGCATAGATTAAAATACCTGTTGTATTACTCACTTGTGCTAGATGAGCAATTGCTTTACCAGCGAGTACCTCACCAGTGGCCGTAAAGCCAATATACATAAGACAAACAAGAATGATGGGGATACAGGCACCATATACCCCAAATTGGACTCGACTCGAAATCATTTGTGGGAGGCCTAGTTTTGGACCTTGAGCTGCGTGTAAAGCCATGACGGCAGCACCAAAGCATTGTCCAATAAAGAGGCCAATGATTGACCAAAATACATCACCACCTAATACGACGGCTAATGCACCTGTAACAATAGCTGTAATCTGTAAATTGGCCCCGAACCAAAGCGTAAATTGGGCAAATATACTGCCATGCCTTTCATTTTCAGGAATAAAGTCAATACTTCGGTTTTCAACAAATCCGCTTTTCGATTTCCCAGCTGATGAGTCCATAACACTCTCCTTATCCTTTAAGAGCTTTTCTATTATTAGATCCATTTTTGTATAAACAAATACAAACATGTATATACAAGTTATTTGAAAAAGAAGCAAATGGTTTTTTGAGCCGATACCTTAAAATTTTTTTGTTTGTAAATTAAAACGAGTTGAGAAAACGAAACTGATGTTATGGCTATTTTTATAAAGATGAGTCTGTTTGATCCGTAAATTCAGTTTATAAAAAAGCCCTCCATTGAGGGCAGATAATCAGACTTCTGCATCAAGGATTGCTTGAAAAAATACAGGTAACTCCGAAAATTGAACTAATTGTGTTTTATCAGCGTGTTTGTAATAGTACTGATAGTGGGGTGTTTCAAAACCACTATCAAGATATTGGGTTGCATCAGAAAATTGGGCTTTTGCAACGGGCTTATCCTTTTTAAATTTAACAATAATTGGATTAACGGAATTTAATTTAACAGGAACACCATTCTCGAATTTGGCTGTTTCAATGAGTAGAGATATTTTAAAATCACCAAATACTACACAAAACTGTCCTCCATTTTCTGTTTTAATTTCTCGATCATGAAAAAGTTCTTTAAATAAATTTTTTAATGATTCTCTATGCTTGTCTAAAGCTAACTGGAAATCATGATCTTGCTGTTCTAGTTTCTCTTGCTCTTCTTTTAGCAATTTGGCCTGTTTTTCGATAGTTGTAAAATCCAAATTCATCTTAATTCTCCTTGTTGTGTTTTAAAACTATATATGGCAACCATTTGTTAAGTTTTAAAGAAACATACATTCTTTGTTACAACGCAATAATTAAGATGAATTTGTGTGATCATTACTTTGTGCAAGGCTTAGCTATAAGTGCAGGACGTTTAATCTGAATAAATCCTCCACTACTCATCACGCCAAGCATGACTAAAGCTGTGCCTATAAGTTGCCAGATATTAAGTGATTGACCAGCTAACAAGGCAACTAACATACTAAAAACCGGAACAAAGTTAAAAAAGATTGATGCTCGGCCTGCACCTAGTTTTTGAATACCATTAAACCAAAATAAATAAGCAATCATGGTAGAACAAATAATGACGTATCCCATAGCTAAGTGTGCAGTGATAGGCGCCATAGCAATTGCTTGAGAAGGGTGCTCAAAAATTACACTTAATATGATTAAAGTCAAAGCACCGAACATCATGGAAAAGGTTGTGGTCTCTAAAGGTGTAGCATTTTTTACATAACGGCGTGATAGCACATTCGCTAAACAAAAACTGACACCACCTAGTAAGATGAATAAGTCACCGATTGCTATTTTTAAATGTAGTAGCGTTGAAATATGGCCATGACTAATAACAAAAAGTACACCACTTAAGCCAAATACAACACCAATAGACTTATTAAGTGTTAGTTTTTCTCCATCAAGTAAAATTGTTAACAATAAAGTAATTAAAGGTGTTGTGGCCATGATTAAAGCGCCATTGACTGCTGAGGTGGTTTGTAAACCATAGAAACAGCCTAGGTTAAAACCGGCAATACCTATAATTCCAATAATAAGATAGATAGCTAAATTTTGCCGTAATGCGGCCCAACGTAGCTTTCCTATAGTTGCAAAAAGAATAAATAGACCAAGGCTTGCAATTGTAAAACGTTCAGCTGCTGCTGAAAGAGGTGGCATATATTGAATCACATAAGACATAGCATTAAATGCCGAGCCCCAAAACAGCATTGTGATTACAACACCAGTATAGGCATACACCATTGATTTATTCATGATTGGGCTCCGAAAAAGAATGTCTTTATTCTGAGTAATCACATAAAGGTGTACAATTCCATATTAATTCATCTCTGATGTGAAAATTTGCACAATGATTGATTGGGAAAATTTACATTACTTTTCAGTTTTTTCTGAAGAGAAGACACTTTCAGCTGCTGCAAGAAAGTTAGGTGTTGACCATGCTACTGTTGCAAGAAGAATTGCCCAGTTAGAAGATAATTTAAAACTAAAATTAGTGGACCGTAGACCTCGTACTTATATTTTAACTTCAGAGGGGGAGCGTCTGGCCAAAATCGTGACACGTATGATGGAAGAAACATTTTCTATTGAACGTCTGGCTCAGGCAGGACAACAGGAAATTAGTGGAGTAGTTTCGGTAAGTCTACCGCCAGCTACGGCTGCACATTTGGTAATGCCTCATCTTGGTAAGTTTTATCGTCAATATCCTGAGCTACAATTGAGAATACTTGGTGATGTTCATTATGCCTCCTTACAGCATCGCGAAGCAGATATCGCAGTTCGCTTTGGACGCCCTAAAGATGATTATCTAATTGCGCGTAAAGCTGGTGAAGTTCCTTTTGGCATATATGCAGCCCAAGAATATTTGGATGCTATACAAGAAGAAAACTATGGATGGATTAGCGTTGAAGTTGGTGGAGTTCAAGGACAAAAACAGCAAAAGCTAAAACAACGGTTAAATTATAAAGAGCCTGTTATGGTTACGAATCATCCTGAGCTTCAATGGCGGGCTACTTGTGGAGCAGTTGGCTTAGCTGTACTACCTGATTTTTTAGGCCAGCAAGGTCATTTAGTAAAATTACCTGATGATGAACCAATGAGTGCTGAAATTTGGTTAGTAATTCATGAAGATCTGCGGAGTAGTCCTGCAGTAAGAGTAGTGATGGATTTTCTTTTAGATTGTTTTGAATCTTTTTGTGTATAACATCGATGCTGCTAATTTTTAGCAGCATCTTTATGCCGATTTATGTTAAAGCGACTTCTATTCCTTTATTTAAATCGGATTTATCTTTTTGTGAATTTAAGTCAATTTTAGCAAAAGACTTTTTGAGTATTTTATGCGCAAATGTGTTAACTCTTTTTTCAAGCCAATGAGGTAATTGTATTCCTAAAGGATTAGTTTCAGTTTTAGAAACTTCTGTTGTAACTCTCGTACCCATAATATAATCGAACCATGGTCGAGTTACGCACCAATTAGCATTTTGATTGCTCGTCATATGATGATCATAATGCCAAGGTATACGGTTTTTAGCATACTCTGGATCTAAATGTGATTTGGCATGTATTCGCCAGTAATTCCATATTCCGTAATATAATCCAGCTGTAAAAAAAGGTGCTACTGGTAAGAATACTGTTGCCGCGCCTGCTAAACCAATTAATGCTGTTTTTTCATTATAAATTTCTGCATTTTTGAACATTGATTCTGCATAACCTTCATCATGAAAATTATTTAAGCGAGCACGTTTATGATGAGCAATATGAGTAAAAAAAGGGCTGTTACGATATTTGGTTGGAAATTCATGAAGCCAAACCTTATGAAAATACCATTCCAAACCATTCGCGACAAAAATACCTAATGGGAAACCAAGCATAACAAAAACTTCTTAAAAAATAATTTGATTCATTCTATGAGAAGTTACTGTTATATTTTTGACTTAACAGGCAGTGTCAATATTGCCTAAAAGATCAATTTGTTCATTTTTGTTTACGTTGACGATAAGCGCTAGGGGTTTCTCCAGTCCAACGCTTAAATGCTCTTGTAAATGCTGAAGGTTCTGAAAAACCTGTTAAATAAACAATCTGATCAATGCTTTCCTGAGTATGGGCAAGTAAGCGCCTTGCTAGTCGTTCTCTATAATGGTTTAAAATTTGCTCATAGGATGTATTAATTGCTTGAAGATCTGCTCTAAGAGTTCGGGGATTTCGATTTAACTGTTCAGCAATAAACTTTTGATCAAAATTACCTGACTCAAGAAGACCATTGCCGAGTAAACGTTCAATAGCGTAAATGAGACGATGTTTTTCTAAGTTAGCTAATTGTTGCTCTGCAATATTTTCATGGACTTTCAATAATTCAGGTTCAGCTGCTGGTGAGACTTGTTGTAATAATGTGGATGGAAAAATAATAGCTCCAGTTGATTGACCTAAAACCACAGGACATTTCCAAACCTTTTTATAATTGTCATTTGAAGCCCCTTTCGAGTAAGTCAGATGAATTTCTGTAGGGGCGAAACTATTATTTGTAATATATTTAAAAAAATTAAGAAATATACCGATTGCAGCTTCTAAATAATGTCTTACTGAGTGTTCAAAGCCCGATAAAATTGCTTTATCTTGTTCAACAGTTAGGGTGAGATCAAAAACGTCTGTGAGTAAAGCTTGATATTTTAAAGCTCTTTTTAAACCCTCACCGAATGTAGAACTACTTAAAAATAAATATTCAATAACTAGTCCTCTAAATGCGGGCATTTGGCTCCCGACATGCAAGCCAATATCTTGATCTTTACTGATTATTTCAGCGGCATTCCAAAACCGATATTGGGTCGAATTATCGCGTCGAATAGTCTTATCTGGTGGCTGATTTGGTAAGTTAACGCTAGCAAAAATTGATTCGGCATCTAAACCCATGTTTTGCATTGTCTGGTAAGTCATCCATAAAAAGATGCCTGCATCTGAGGACTTTTTAAACATACTTCAAAGCTGATCCTTTTTTAAATTTGTGCATGAACTATTCAATCATTCTTTTATTTGTACTACTACTGACTTGTTTGACTAAAGTGATTAATCAGGAAAACTTCCTGCATCTTCTCTTGCTTGCTTCAAGGCTAGAAAAAAACACAGCAGAAAAAGTAAACCAATAAAAAATAAGAAAAAATCTAAATAACTAATACCTAAACCAACTCCGAAAGCCCCTAAACTTAATAATAAAATACAAAATATTTTCCAAATAATGAGCATGTGGTTTTGTAATAAAAACTTGAAGTTAGGCTGTAATTGAAAAATATTTCCAGATATGTGTTTGTTTTTTTTCTTATAGGTTGTGTAAAGCTTTATAATTTATCGAATTACATAATATTTACTTTTAACTAAACCCTCCTATTTGAGCACTTTTTAATTTTACTATACATTCGTATATATAAAATTTATGTTTTTTGAATTAATAGAATGATAATTCTTTAGAAAGCCTGTAAAATGAAAATCGTAAACTTTATTTTTAACTTATTTTCATTTAAAATTAATGGGTTAAATAAATTTATCAAACTTTTGTTAAAAAAAAGACTTGATATTTAAGCTAAATTTTGAAATTATAGTCATGCAAATTGTGATCTATTTCCCACAATTTGTATTTCAGGTTAAGTGGTTATCACTAATGCTCATTAGCTTTTTTCGCTTATGAGCATTTTTTTAATTTATTTATTAGTAAAATTTAAAAAATAATGTGTGTGATCATTTGACTTTTTTAGTATTAATTAAAAATTATTCATTCTATAAAGCCTACTACTTACTACTAAGCTCTAGCGTTTAGAAGAAATACTAATCATATTGGATCGTTACCGTTGCATTAGCTTTGACTTCACCGGCTGTTACATTCGAAGCAGTTTGATAATAACGCGCCGTTAAAGGAATATCGTACTGTACTGTCTGGTTAGAACTTACTGTACCAATATCTAGTTTGTTTCCTTTTCGAATAGGGTTATTCGCACCATTCATATTCCATAACAATTCAACACCAACTCCGTTCGCTTTAGTTGAGTCAGCAGCACTGTTATTAATAACCTGACTATTTGAAGTGTCAGAAATGTAGTCAAAGCTTAAACTCAGTGTATTACTCGTTGGTACGCCCGAGTTATTTTCCCCACCATTACAAAGAATCGATAAATTAAAGTTTTTCTCACCTTGAGTTGATCCAATGGCTCTAAAACCTGATTTCATCACAGTGGGAAGCTGAACAACTGTATCTATACCGTTTTGAATTTCACAAGAAGATGATGCAATAAGAATAGGGGAGCTGCTCAATACTGTAGTTGTTAAGAAAGGACGATTTTGTTGTCCTGTTACATAATAGGTACTGTAACGACCAGCAACTAATGCACCTGAACCTGTAGTAGCAGCAGTTTTAATCACTTCCATGACAAAATATCCTGGTGAAAGCGTATATGTTGTATTAGGAGTCAAGGTACGTTTATAAGGGTAATATCCAGAAAAATCTGTAGAGTCGAATGCCTCTCTATAAAGTCGAATACCTATACCCGGAATATTGGTTGCATACACATTATTTCCAATCGAGCTAACAGGATAGTTTAATGGAAGTGCCGCTGTAATTTGGTCACTGACACGGTTGCAAGTTGCAGTAGAATTATTGGGTGAAATAGTAAAAGTATTCTTTTGGAGAACTGTTCCGATTGGATCGGTCGGGCGTACTACAATAGTCCCAATCGTCATTGGAATATCGACTGTGGTAAAGCCCTTGCTTAAAGTACAGTTGGCATAGGTTTGGTTATAAATAAAAAAACTAGTGATGAGTAAACCGCTCTTTATAAGCATTTTTTTCATTTGCAGACTGCCTCTGTCATAATAATTGATTGTTTTTCCTGTAAGATTTTTGATTGAATGTCATAATCAAGTTGACATTCTTCACTATTACTTTGTCCCCATTTCACATAAAGATGATCTTGAGTTAGGGGAGTACGTAAATAAATCCGGCTACCTTGAGCTACCATTCCGAATATTTCATTGTTTTGATTAAAAACTTGTGCTGCAAATGGCAAATGGCCGCCATTAGGTGTTTGGGTGCTAATAAAAACTGCATATCCCGTTTTTGTTGAAAAGTTAACTTTAGTGATTGATCCTGCATACGGGGCAATACGATGACTTGTTTCCGTAAGTTCAACAGTTGATGGCATCCCTTGAGGGTCAAGGCTAATGTCATTTAAGCGATAGGGGGTTACATAAGGAATGACAGCATAACCTTGTTTATTAATGCTTAGACCAGGCGTATTGCCGACTCGAGCACCAGTCGCTTGAGGCGCATATACCAATACCATGGTCTGTACTTGGTCTGGGCCAAATAAAATACCTTGTGAGTGAGCGACCAAGCTTCCATTTAAATTGATCATTTCTTGTTGGTATGTATCGGACTGACCAAAAGAAGCGCCTATAGTTGTATAGTTAGTACGGTAGGTGCCATTAATATTTAGGCTTGTTTGTCCTTGATCTTGATATGAAATTGATGAGCCATAATCAAAGCGGTCTCCGATATAACCACTCATTCCTAAAGTTCGGCTATCTTCTGAAATAGAACTATTAAAATTAACGGTATTTTTTTTAAATTGAAGTGGAAAAGATAAAGACAACAAATATTGCGTTTCATGACCAGAATTTTGATTTTCTTGGTCAAGCTCATGAGTAATTGCAGAAATACTGTAAGTCAGATCTTTAAACTGATTACTATATCCAAATTGGAATTGTTGATTACGATTAGGCTGGTTCCAATAATTAATCCACGAGCCTACTAAATAAAAATTACCCCATTGATTTGGAAGGCCTTGGTTTAATGTGATCTGAAATTCACTTTTTTGTTTCCCCACGGAAAAGCTATCAATATCTTGTTGTTGCAAGTCTCGAATTAAAATTGAATCGCGTAATTTCAAATAATTTTCTGTGGAATATCTATACGTAGCTAAAGTTAAATTGGTGTTGGTTGGAGTAAATAGTCGGTTATAACTTAAGCGATAACTTCGTCCTTTAAGGGTGGGCTTTTGTTCGAACTCAGCTGACGACTGAGTTACATCAAATGAAATTGCACCGATTGGGGTTGCAAATGCGCTACCTATTAAAAAAGACTGGTAGTTTTCAGTTGCCTGAAAGCCTGTATAGCTTGTTAAATAGTTATTAATACCTCTTTGATATTTACCTTGCACTAGCCATGGTTTTAGATTGATATTGGCATCTCTAAAATGTCCCAAAGTAAAAGAATATCGGCTCATTTTAGGTCTTAGCATCTCAATGACAGAAGCATAAGGAATAGAAAACTTTTGAATTTCTCCATTTGTTTCATATATAGAGACTTGTAATTCGCCACCGAAGCCTGTGGGATAAAGATCATTAATTTCAAAACTTCCGGGTGTAACAGTCGTTTGATAAATTAAATTTCCTTGCTGATGTACCTCTACTTTTGCATTGGTTTTGGCATAACCTCGAATTTGGGGAGCATATCCGAGCATACTGTTAGGAAGCATGCGGTCATCACTTGATATGTTAATCCCACGATAAGGTAGGGCATCAAAAAAATTATTATTGGTAAAATAATCACCTAAAGTAACAACACTATTGAGCTTGGGAAAAGCCTTTTGGGCATATGTATTATTTGATGTGTAGGAAGAAACCTTTTCTTGTATTTCATTATGATCTTGCCATTTCCACTGCCCAGTATGGCGTAATTGCCAATCATAGAGATTTAGACCAACATTTGTACCCATAAACGCATGATTTGTTTCATGGTTATTATTTACAATACGATAGGCAGAAGCATTGTATGCAAAAAAAGCTGCATTTATACCGCGGTCCCATAAACGTGGGTCGACATACCCTTGAGCATTCTTTTGTAAAGCAACTTGTGGTATTGAAATATCAAGTCTCAGACGAGAAGTATCAAATTGATAAAAAGCATCGTTAACCCACTTGTCCAAGTCATTACAGGTAAAGGTACTACTTACTTCATGATGAAGAATTTCTGGTTTAACTCCATATTCTAAAAGCATATCTGGGGTAAAACAGGTCTTTGCATTCTCATTCGAACGAGTACTTTTAAAAACAAACTTTCGTTTTCCTAACCACTGCCCATTAATATAGACGTCAAGACTATATTCACCCGGTAAAATAGGATTGCCGTACTTAAATCGACCAATATCAATTTTCTGTGCATTTCCCACTAAAAAATTAGTATCAAAGTCAGCTTTTAAAATATTTTCCCTATTCATATTGTCTGATGCATATACAGTTAAGGGAATATTAATTGCGAGACTCAATACTAAATAATATGTAGTGCGCTTTTTAAAGCATATACTGGATATGAACCATTCTGACATCGTCTTTATGCCTGTTCATGAGTAGGTGTTTAAATTAAAAAGTAGGTAAGCTTAGAACCTTATTACTTGTTCAATTCTTCCACCATAATCATTTATATAAACAAAGCTCATATTTGTTATATTGCTATTTTTAAGTTTTATTTGATCTTCTGAAAAAGGAGAAAGCATTAAACCCTGTTTTAATAAATCTGTTTTTTGATGATTTATTTCTTGAAAAATTGAGCTTATTGTAATGTAAAAGGGAGTAGGGTTTTTAATAAGCAAGTTTTCACCATTTTTTACCCACTGAATTTTTTCACTTAATGTATTAATATTTTCTTTTAGACTTACTGGTCGATAAAAGAACTTAATTCGTGAACGTATCGCTAATTGAAGAAAATTATTGGTTAATACTTCATTATTTTCTTGTTTTTTACCTTCCGGCCTTGGTGGTATATCTAATACATTAAGCCAAAATACACTTTCTTTATTTTGGTTTAATTGAGAAGCATTAGGTAGTGCAGTAATTCGTAAAGTTTGCCCTTTAGAGGGTTCTACTCTTGAAATAGGTGGTGTAATGATAAAAGGGACATTCGCTTCATCGGGAGTTGATTTAGCGTTTCCATCATCAATCCAAGCTTGAACCAAGGAAGGCGCTGTACCGTTATTGCTGAGTTGTAAGTTTACTTCTCGAGCATCTGATGGATAGATTACACGTGTACCATGAAGTACTATTTCGGCATGCCCTGTAGTAGCAATTAATGCTTGAAGACAAGCCATTCCCCAAAAAAATTTACGACCACGAAAAAGCATGAGTCATATTCTCAATAATAAATAATAGATGAGATATAGCTTCTATTTAAAAATAGAAGCTGGTTTTAATTTATTGATAAATAATCGTGTATTTCACTTGTGACGTTACAGTACCTGCTGTAGATGCTCCAGTTGCATAATATTCAGCATAATAATTAAGATCGGCATTCCCTCCAGCAGAAACATTTACCCATTGTGAGTTATCTTGTGCACCAGAAGCACCTTTCGCAATTACAGGAATTACTGCATTGTTGCTACCCAATAATTGGATGTTGACATTGGCAGCTGCACCAGAGGTAGCTTGGTTCAATAGTCGACCAGTATTAAAATCAACTGTTGCGCCTGGTTCAAAATAAGTCGCGACTTTACCAACTGAAGCACAATTCGTTAAATTGATTTGAAAAGGTGTACGACCAGCAACATCGCCCGCATTTTTCAAAGATTGAGATGATACTGTTGGTAAATTTACAGTGAGATTTTTATCACCAGTATCAATCGTACACGTATTATCAGTTACTAAACCATTAATAGTGATCGTACCATCAGCTGCTTGTGCTGCTGCAATATTAAAAAGAGAGCTAGCCGCAATAAAAATAAATTTTTTCATAAAATCCCCAAAATATTCAATAAATATCGCTTTATTACTCTTCAGTGCTTTTATTCTGATCAAGTAATGCGGTGGAAATATAGCACCTTTCAAGTAAAAAACAAGAATAACATTATATTTTTATGTATTTTGATTGGTTATTTTTTATTGATAAATGCGGTTTTTATTTTAATTTATACCATATGGTAAAATATCATGAAATTATTTTATTTAAATTAATTTGATAATAATTTTCATTTAAGTTTTTTAATTTTTAAGAATTGATTTTTTTATTGTAATTTTATATAAATTATATATTTTTGGATAAATTAACTAGTTGATTTTCATTATTAAAATTAATTTTTATATATCGTGTAAATATATTTATTTTTTTAAGAAAATTTTAAGGTTTAATTCCTAGTGTTTTAGTTGTAATTCAATAAAAGATCATCTGGAGTTTGGTTCCATGAACAACATGAAATACACGTATAAACCGAATTATTTTTTCTTTGCTCATAAATTAGTCTTGTTTTTAAAAGACTATTTACTCAAACATCCTACTGAACAGAACACGACGTTTAATTTACAAACAATTTATGATGTCTTTAGCCACGATCTAGCCTCTAGCACAACAAATCTAGAAGGTATTCTAAACATTGCGGATGAGTATGTTTTAGAAACAGAAGAGGGGCTTTTACCATTGATTAGTAGCCACTCAATCAATTTAAAGAATCATGTACTTTCTTTAGAGTTTTCACCTAAAGCGTTAACAAGCTTATTGTCGGGGCGTTCATTAGTGAATCCGAAGGCTGCTTAGATTTTCTTTTAAGGTAGAATGAACTCATATAGAATTCATAAAATTTATTTTTAAGAGTTATTTATGAGTAAAGACTTTAAAGCCTTAACTTATATTGCAGATGATAATATAGCAGATACAGTGACTTGGCTCTTACACCATCAAGATGTTTTTGAATCTTTTCACTTTGATGTATTGAGCCAAGAGTTATCGGTTACCCATGCGGCAGGTAGGGATATTATTCGAGTTGGAACCTTTCTGAATGCTACTTATGGCATATTAGTCACTTCTGTATAAATGAAAAAAGCCCTGAATGATCAGGGCTTTTCAGTTTTTGCTGAGGTTAAGCACTCATCGCATCAACTGATAAATCAGAAACAGTTGGTTTTGGCTTTTCAGCTGTTAACCCTAGTTTATTAAATAATGCTTGGTCTTTACCTTCACCTGCATTTGGCGTCGTAAGTAATTTATCACCAGAGAACAGAGAATTTGCACCCGCCATAAATGCTAAAGCTTGATCTGAGTCACTTAAAGATTCACGACCAGCAGATAAACGAATATAACTATGCGGCATAATAATACGTGCTACCGCAATAGTACGAATCCATTCAATAACATCTAGTTTTTCAACATCAGCTAATGGTGTACCTTCAATTGGAACAAGCATGTTGATTGGCACAGATTCTGGATGAATAGGCAAGGTTGCTAATTCATGTAACAAACCAATGCGATCTTCACGGCTTTCACCTAAACCAACAATACCGCCACTACATACTTTCATACCAGCTTGACGTACATAATCTAAAGTATTCAAACGGTCATCAAAAGTACGTGTGCTGATGATGTGGGAATAATACTCGCGAGAAGTATCAAGGTTATGGTTGTAATAGTCTAAACCAGCATCTTTTAGGCGTTCTGCTTGTGATTGATTAAGCATACCTAAAGTCATACAGGTTTCCATACCTAATGCTTTAACTTCACGTACCATTTCTAAAACATAAGGCATATCACGCTCATGAGGGTTACGCCAAGCAGCACCCATACAAAAACGAGATGAACCTGAATCTTTTGCAGCTTTTGCTTCGCTAATTACTTTTTCAACAGCAATACGTTTTTCTGCTTCTAATTTTGAATCGTAATGTGCAGATTGAGAGCAATATTTGCAATCTTCAGGACATTTACCCGTTTTAATAGATAAAAGGGTGCTGACCTGAATTGTATTGGCAGTGAAGTGCTCACGGTGTACTTGTTGAGCCTTAAAAACTAAATCCAAAAAAGGTTGTTCATATAGAGCTTGGATTTCTTCACGAGTCCAATCATTACGTAGAGTCATTGTCATATCCATGATGATGGCATTAATTCACTGTACATAATCATACAGAATTCGTATTAAAGCTATAGGGCAAAAAACATCATTTTTTTAATTTGATAGCTAAAGTTGATTAAGTTGCTGTTCAATTGCCCAATCAATATGCACATTGACGATTTCGTCATGTAAGCTTTTACCTCTGTTTAGCTGATCTACAATTTCTTTTGAGTACGGTGCGTTGCCTAAACCGATAGCGATATTACGTTTGAAGGATTGATAACCTGTACGTCGTATTGGGCTGCCTTCTGTATTGGCTAAAAAAGTAGCTTCGTCCCACTGCCAAATATCAAGCAAACTAATATTATCTAAACCATGTCTAGGATTGAAATCGGGAATAGACGCTGTTTTAGCAAAACTATTCCACGGGCAAATTAATTGGCAGTCATCACAACCAAATATCCGGTTACCAATGCCTGCGCGTAATTCTTCTGCAATGATTCCTTTATATTCGATGGTGAGATAAGCAATACAGCGTCTAGCATCTAACATATAAGGTTCGACAATCGCTTGTGTCGGGCAAATATCAATACACGCACTACAAGAACCGCAGTGAGAAGTAGCAGGTTCATCAAAAGGTAAGTCAAGTGATGTAAATAGTTCACCTAAGACAAAGAATGAACCTGACTTTTTATGAATGAGTAAAGTATGTTTACCTGTCCAGCCCATCCCAGCACTTTCAGCTAATGATTTCTCAAAAATAGGTGCCGAGTCTGCAAAAGGGCGGGATTCAAAATCTCCCACTTTTTCACGGATACGTGTGGCTAACGTTTTTAATCTGCCACGCATCACCTTATGGTAATCACGACCACGAGCATAACGAGCAATAATCGCAGAGTTTGGTTCAAAAGGTACATATCGTGGTTTTGGCGATTCCACCAAATAATTCATACGTACGCAAATAATACTTTTTGTTCCAGGCACCAATAAAGTTGGATCTGCTCGCTTTTCCAGATTTTCTTCTAAATAGGTCATATCTGCATGATAACCACGTTCAAGGTATTCTAAAAAACGTGGCATTTGCTCTTGAGCATCTGGTTTGGCAATGACACAATCAGCAAAACCCAAGTCTAATACTTGAGCTTTGATCCATGCTTTTAATTCATGTGGATCAATTTGTTGCACTGCAATGCGTGATGTGTTGGAAGATGTCATAAACCGAAAAATGCAAGAGGATAAGAATATGCAGGCGGTAGTTTACCATAGCCAAGATATCCAGGCATGGGAGCAACGTTGGTTTGCTGCGCAAAACTCATCATTAGGTTTAATGCAACAAGCAGCTTGGTCAATCACTCAACAACTCATTGTACTTTTTCAAAAACAAAATTTTAAGAATATTGCTGTTTGGTGCGGACAGGGCAATAACGCAGGTGATGGATATTTTATAGCGAGTTATTTAAAACAGGCGGGATTCCATGTAGAGATATTTGCGGCTGAGTTGGGTGAATCAACTGATTTACACCATGCTGTCGATTTTGCGAAAGAAAATGATGTTCAGGTTCACCAAGGTTTTGAGGTGAGTAAAACCTTTGATTGTCATATTGATGCGTTGTTTGGGATTGGTTTAAACCGTGAATTAAACGGTTATTGGCAACACGCGATTCAACAATTTAATGGGCAAGCAGGGCTAAAAATTTCGATTGATATACCAAGTGGTTTACATGCAAATACTGGCTCTACTTTACCTTGTGCAATACGGGCTGATCATACATTTACTGTTTTAGGGCTTAAAGCAGGATTGTTTACCGGCCAAGGTAAAGAATATGCAGGACAAATTCATTTAATTAATTTAATACCAATAGACCAAGAGCTGAAACCTCTTGCTTACTTGACGCCAACACATATCAACCTTCCTAAACGTTTGGCTTTTGGACATAAAGGAAGTTATGGGCATGTTTTGGTGATAGGTGGACATGAGCAAATGGGCGGGGCCGTCATTATGGCTGCTGAAGCTGCTTTTCATGCAGGGGCAGGCAAGGTTACGGTAGTTTGTCATCGCAACCATCATCAGGCTATTTTGTCGCGAGCTCCTAATATTATGCTGCGTGATATTAATGATTTCGATGAAAACGGTATTAAAGAAATTTTATCTCAGGTTGATGCAGTATGTTTTGGAATGGGGTTAGGTCGTGATGACTGGGCACACCAAATCTATCAACAGTGGTTTAATTATTTAAATCAGACTTCACATTTAGAAGTTGTATTAGATGCAGATGCCCTATGGTTTCTCGCAAAGCAGCCTGAAAAATTGAGTTTACATATTTATGCAACACCTCATCCGGGGGAGGCCGCTACATTACTTGGTTGTTCTACTTGGCAAATTGAAAATGACAGAATTGCTGCGATTTATGCGTTGCAGCAAAAATATGCAGGCCAGTGGGTGCTTAAAGGGGCAGGCAGCTTAATTTTAGAAGATAACTTGTATATTTGTACGCAAGGTAATGCAGGTATGGGAACTGGTGGAATGGGAGATGTCTTAGCAGGAATGATTGCAAGCTTAAAAGCCCAGTTCCATAAAGCAGTTACCCTACATGAGATCGTAACCCTCCATGCTCAGGCAGGTGACCAACTTGCCAAACAAGGCATGCGCGGTTTACAAGCTTATGAGATGAACCAAGCAATTACTCAAGTAGTAAATCAATAAAACTTTAGCGTCTACGGCTACTAGAGCGACTTCGTCCACGAGCCATACCACCTAAGGCATTCAAGACAGTTAGTTTGCTCATACTTCCTGAAGCGTGGGCATGACAAATTGCAGCAGCAAGAGCATCGGCTGCATCGGCTTGAGGTTTAATGGTCAGGTTAAGTAAACGCATTACCATCATTTGGACTTGTTCTTTATCGGCAGCACCATATCCCACTACAGATTGTTTAATCTGGCGTGCAGTGTATTCTGCAACTTGTAAATCTAAATTCACTAAAGCGGCTATAGCAGCTCCACGGGCTTGACCAAGTTTTAAGGCAGAGTCGGGGTTCTGTGCCATAAAGACTTGCTCAACCGCAGCTTCAGTAGGACCATGAAATTTCACAATTCGCTCAACACCAGCAAAAATACGCTTCAAACGCTCTGGCATCTCTTGAGTTTCCGTTCGGATTGTACCGGCATCAACAAAACGTAGTTTACTACCATCTTTTTCAATGATTCCGTACCCTGTTAAGCGTGAACCTGGATCAATTCCAATAATCAATGGCATGTGAAGACTTACTTAAATAGTTTAGAGGGTATTGTTACATAGCCAAATCGGTTCTGCATGAGTAATTTAAAGAATGCTGCTATGAATGGTTATTTTTCGGTTTTTAAACCTAAAGATTTATATTGTCCACCCAATTTTCCATATGTTCACAAGGAAGAGTTTGAAATCATTTGATGTAATTCTATTTTAATGGAATACTTATCTATAATGGTGGAATTGAGCTTCTTTAATGGATGATATCAATATAAGGATTGCACATCGAATACGAGAGCTGCGTTTAGCACGTGGATATACTTTAGATGTGTTAGCTGCCCGTTGCCAAGTTAGCCGTTCAGCTATTTCTTTAATTGAAAGAGGAGAAACGAGTCCTACGGCAGTTGTTCTTGAAAAACTAGCAAATGGTCTTGAAGTACCTTTAACTCAAATTTTTACGAATGAAGCAGGGAATTCATCATCTCAACCGCTTATTCGTCGGAATGAACAAGCTGAGTGGCGAGATCCGGAAACTGGCTATATACGCCGTACAGTTTCACCTCCGAACTTAAAATTACCCTTCCAGATTGTTGAAATTGAATTTCCGCCTCATTCTCGAATTACTTATGAAACTAATGAAAGCTCTAGAGTGGTACAGCAGCAGTTTTGGGTCGTTGAAGGGAAAATTGAAATTCAATTAGGTGAAACTTCTTATGCATTAGGTCAAGGGGATTGCTTGGCAATGCAATTAGATCAACCTGTCATATACAGTAATCATTCAGCTCAAGTTGCTCGTTATATTTTAGTCGTTTCTAATCAACTGGTGCCCGCTCTTAAGGAATCTTTATGAACTATTCCCTCGATTCTAATTTCCGTTTAATTGATTGTAATAAAGCAGAGCATGCGGTAGCAATATTAGAAATTCTAAATGATGCGATTGTTAACTCTACCGCATTGTATGACTATGTTCCCCGTTCACTTGATTCAATGAAAACATGGTTTTCGGTAAAAAGAGAAAATGGTTTCCCTGTCATTGGGGTAGTAGATGAGTCAGGTAAGTTATTAGGATTTGCCAGTTGGGGAACATTTAGAGCGTTTCCAGCTTATAAATATACGGTTGAGCATAGTATCTATATTCATCATGAACATCGCGGCTGTGGTCTAAGTAAAGTTTTAATGCAAGCGTTAATTCAACGAGCTCAACAGGCTCAACTTCATGTGCTCATTGGTTGTATTGATGCGACAAATCAAGCCAGTATAGGCCTTCATGAGAAAATGGGCTTTACCCACGCTGGTACTTTTAAACAAGTGGGCTTTAAATTTGGGCAATGGCTTGACGCTGCTTTTTACCAACTAATTTTGAATACTCCATTTGAACCAGTGGATGGATAGATTAGCAGTTTTAAAATAGCAATGGCCCAGATCATAATGGTAAAAAGTGAACTGGGCTATAAACTAACTCTATAAAATACCTAATTGTTCTAAACTTTTATAAGTAATCTCTTTTCGAACAGAGCTAGGTATTCCTTTTTTCATTTCTAAGTTAAGGGAGAACGCTACAATATTTCCTTGAGGCTGAACAACCCATCCAGTTAACCAGCCTACTTGTGGGTCTACATCCCATCCCCAACCACTTTTTGCGTATATTTTATTTCCATTCTTTTCTTCTATGAATAACATGGATTGCACTTCATCTTGGACTTTTGGGCTAAATGGAAGCGTTTTATTAGCTAGCTTGTAAGCAAACTGTGCCTCTTGCTGAGGAGTAATTTTTAAAGGACCCACCAGCCAAAAATTATCGACTTGGGTACCGATATCTGCATTGCCATAACCAACACGCTTCACTTCCTTAGACATGAGTTCAAGTCCAATACGACGAGCTAAATCTTGATAAACCGGAATAGCGGAAGCTTTCATAGCATCGCCTAGGGTCATGTCCTTTTCCCATTCTGGGAATAGCCTTTTTTGCCCGTCCCACTTAAATACTTCTGTGGTGGTTGCCTTATGGTGCTCAAGGCCGATCAAAGCATTAAGCATTTTGAAGGTCGAAGCAGGTACATACTCGGTCGAAGCACGAGCAAGATCATTACCATAGCTTTGTTGAGTTTGGCCTTGTTGGATAACTAAAACACCCGTAGTGTGTACTTCGTTAAATAAATTTTTAATTTTCTCTGCTTTTTCATCAGATTTTGAAGCGCTGTGATTTGGATTAGCAGTCACTATATAAGGTGAGCAGGCTGAAATAAAAATAGCGCTTGTTATAAGTAAGAGTGTTTTAATGTTCATAAGACTTATAAGATTGAATTTGAAGTTTAGCTAATTAATGTAACTTGAGTAGATCAATTATTAGATATCAAAAATGTAAGTTAAGTTTTATAGAAAAGCTGCTAATAGATAAAAGCATCGGCCAATTCATGAAAAAATTGCAATCTTGTAGAAAAAACACTTGATAAAGTTGATATAGCACTCATTAATAATAGAGTATGGCTATTTTATTAAGTTAGAATCAGTCTTATTTATAGTATTGCAGAACCTTAGTTTAGCTATGATTTTAGGTTACAACAAAAACATTGTCTAAGCTTCGCAACTAAATTTAATCCATGATTTCAAATGAAAAATGGATGAGTTTAGTTAAGTAGTAACAACTGCAATGAATTTTCTTTTTGAGATAGATAAAGTTTTACATGAATTTACTTCTTATTGTGGTTCTGGGCGCGATTGTTGAAATTGTCGTATGGATTGGCGTAGCACAGTTCATCAGTGGATGGTATGTGTTTTTCTGGTTCATTATTGCTTTCTTTATTGGTCTAACGCTTATTCGTAATAGTACGGCTGGTATTATGCCGCAATTACAACAAATGCAGATGACTGGACAATTGGGTAATGATCCGACTGTGACTAAAAAATTAGCTTATGCTTTTGCTGGTTTTTTATTAATGTTGCCAGGTTTGGTATCGGATGTATTAGCGCTCTTAATTCTTATTCCGGGCGTACAAACTGCGTTTCGTAATATTGCAATGAGAACACTGGCAAAACGTCAGCAAGCCATGATGAACAAAATGATGGGCGGCATGGGTGGTGCAGGTGCTGGTCAAAACCCATTTGCAGATTTAATGCGTCAAATGCAGGATATGCATAATCAACAAGGTGGTGGTAGCCAATATCATGATTCTAGTATTATTGATGGCGAAGCGAGAGAAGTTACTCCAGACCACAAGAAAATTGAGCATAAAAATAAAGATTAATTAATCTATTATACAAAAAGGGCCTAAATCTAAAAGATTTAGGCCCTTTTTAATTTATAACAGTTAATCATCTGAAGTTTCAGAAGTACCTGCTTTTGCTTGAATCATCTCGTTTTGATTATCTTGGAGCTTAGTTTGAGGTTGATACTTGTTTGAAGGCAGAGCTACTTGCTTGTTTTCAGATTGTTGATATTTTCGGCTTCTATTGGCTCTTTCACGAAAGCCACCTTTATTAATGAGCTGTGTCATAAATTCGCTTAGAAAATAAAATATATTTCTATTTTAACAAATTCAACAAAATATCAAAATAAGAAAAATAGTGCTAAAAAAATAATATTTAGTCTATCTCTTTGTATAAATTAAATATTTGAAATTTGAACGGATTGTTCATTCAGATTGAATTATCTTTTCATTTCACATAGGATAAATATAAAGGATGTATAAATTTAAAAATGTAGCAAACCTATTAAAACAACAACGGTTGAAGTGAGGGAAGGAGGGTTACCTATGCTATATCAATATCATTGTGCTTGTTGCGACAAAGTTGTGGCATCAACTGATAAATCATGTCCATATTGCGGTTCACACCATATTCGTAGTCCATATGGCCTATGGATGTTTTGCGTGATGGCTTGTCTAGCAGTTGTTGTCGTATTCAAAGTTGTTCATCTTTATATCCAGAATCATCAAGACACACCTGTGCAATCGACTCTGTTAGATGTATTAAATGAAGGTGATAAGAGCACAAAACAATAATATTGCTTAATACTCACTATATGCCTTTAAATAATGTATGTTGAAGGGGCTGTTGTTTAATTTTAATCAAATACAAAAATAATAAAAAAGCCCGCTGAAGAGCGGGCTTTTAATATAATCAGCTTAAAGGCCTGCGGCATCTTTAAGTGCTTCAACTTTATCAGTTTTTTCCCATGTAAATGCAGTATCTGAACCTTCACGACCAAAGTGGCCGTAAGCAGCTGTTTGTTTATACATAGGTTGAATTAAGTTAAGCATGCGAGTAATACCAAACGGACGTAAATCGAAATGTTCACGTACTAACTGGATAATTAACTCATCAGAAACTTTTGCAGTACCAAAAGTATTGATTGAAATAGAAGTTGGCTCTGCAACACCAATTGCATAACTCACTTGAATTTCACATTTGTCCGCAAGACCAGCAGCAACAATATTTTTAGCTACATAACGACCAGCATACGCAGCTGAACGGTCTACTTTAGATGGATCTTTACCAGAGAATGCACCACCGCCGTGACGAGCCATACCGCCATAAGTATCAACGATGATTTTACGGCCAGTTAAACCACAGTCACCCACAGGCCCACCGATAACAAACATACCAGTCGGGTTAATGTGGAATTTAGTTGCTGCATGGAACATTTCAGCAGGAATGATCGGTTTAATAATTTCTTCAATTACAGCTTCTTTAAGCTGAGTTTGAGTAATTTCAGGATCATGCTGTGTAGAAAGTACTACTGCGTCTAAACGTACAGGTTTGCCATTTTCATAAGCAAAAGTTACCTGACTTTTTGCATCTGGACGTAACCATGGTAATGCGCCTGAACGACGAAGTTCAGCTTGGCGTTCCATTAAACGGTGAGCATAAGAAATAGGGGCTGGCATAAGCACGTCGGTTTCACGACTTGCATAACCAAACATTAAACCTTGGTCTCCAGCACCTTGATCTTCAGGTTTTTGTCGGTCTACACCTTGTGCAATCTCTGGTGATTGTTTACCAATCATGTTGATTACAGCACAAGTTGAACCATCAAAGCCTAAATCTGAATGGTGATAGCCGATACCGTTAACAGTTTGGCGAACAACAGCTTCTACATCAATATTCGCAGTTGTTGTGATTTCACCTGCAAGTACAACAGCGCCTGTTTTTACCAGTGTTTCACAAGCAACACGTGCGTATGGGTCTTCTTTTAAGATTGCATCCAAAATAGCGTCGCTAATTTGGTCGGCCATTTTATCGGGATGACCTTCGCTTACAGATTCCGAGGTAAAAACAGCGTACTCGCGCATGAAAGTCCTATCTTGGTTATTTCAAAAAGACATAATATGTTACATCGACTTGAGCTTGAGGACCAGTTCATACTGACTAAAAAGCATGAATTTCTTTCATTTCTACTATGTTTTAATTGATATGTGTATCAGGGAAATTGATATAGATAGATGAAAATTAATTATTTTTATATTAGAGTTTTAATAAAATGTTTAAATTTTAAACATTTGATTTTGTTAAATATTAATCAAGAAGATTTAGACTATGAAGTGAAAAGCTATAAATAAAGAAAATAAATACAACTCTATATGTTGATTAAGAGGAAGAAGCTTACAATCGTTGAGCATGGAAATAAGTATAAATACTATTGTTTTACACAGCTTAAGAATCTAAATGTTTTTTGAGTAACCAAGAAATAGTTAAAAATAAAGAAATATACAGTGTTGGGGTTTACCCCTAGGCGTTTTTTTAAGACAATATAGCGGCATTGAATGGTTATTCATCTTCTTCTTTTCATCAATCTATTAAAATTGGATTCTGATCTATGACGACCCCTTTAAACGAACGTCGTATTGCAAACGCAATTCGTGTATTGGCAATGGATGCTGTGCAACAGGCAAACTCAGGGCATCCGGGTGCTCCAATGGGGATGGCAGATATTGCTGATGTCGTCTGGCGCGAGTTTTTAAATCACAACCCAAATAATCCACAATGGGCAAACCGTGACCGTTTTGTTTTATCAAATGGCCATGGTTCAATGTTGCAATATGCTTTGCTTCATTTAACAGGTTATGATCTTTCAATTGAAGATTTAAAACAATTCCGTCAATTGCACTCAAAAACTCCTGGTCACCCTGAATATGGTTACGCTCCAGGGATTGAAACAACGACAGGTCCTTTGGGTCAAGGTATTGCGAACGCTGTTGGTTTTGCATTAGCAGAAAAAACTTTAGCTGCTCAGTTCAATAAAGATGACTTAAAAGTAGTTGATCACTTTACCTATTGTTTCTTAGGTGATGGCTGTTTAATGGAAGGTATTTCTCATGAAGTATGTTCTTTAGCAGGTACTTTACAGCTTGGTAAATTGATTGCTTATTATGATGACAACGGCATTTCGATTGATGGTGAAGTAGAAGGCTGGTTCAGTGATGACACTGAAGAGCGTTTCAAGTCTTATGGTTGGCAAGTTCTTCGTGTAGATGGCCACGATGCTGATGCGATTCGTCAAGCAACAGTTGAAGCTAAAGCAGAAACTCAAAAACCAACGATTATTATTTGTAAAACAATTATTGGCTTAGGTTCTCCAAACAAGCAAGGTAAAGAAGACTGTCACGGTGCACCACTAGGTAAAGATGAAATTACCTTAACTCGTGAAGCTTTAGGCTGGACTGAAGAAGCATTTGTTATTCCTGCTGATGTATATGCTGCATGGGATGCTAAAGCAAAAGGTAATGAAGCTGAAGCAGCTTGGAATGAAGTGTTTGCTCAATACCAAGCAAAATATCCAACGGAAGCAGCTGAGTTACTTCGTCGTATTAGCGGTGACTTACCAGCAGAATTTTCAGCTCAAGCAGATGCATTTATTCGTGAAACAAATGCTAAAGCTGAAACTGTAGCAACTCGTAAAGCGAGCCAAAACACATTACAAGCATTTGGTCCTTTATTACCTGAATTATTAGGTGGTTCTGCGGACTTGGCAGGTTCTAACTTAACACTTTGGAAAGGTTGCCAAGGCGTTCAAGAAAACCCGGCTGGTAACTACGTGTATTATGGTGTACGTGAGTTCGGTATGACTGCAATCGCTAACGGTGTTGCATTGCATGGCGGCTTCATTCCTTACGTTGCAACGTTCTTAATGTTTATGGAATATGCACGTAATGCGGTACGTATGTCTGCATTAATGAAACAGCGCGTGATTCATGTGTATACACATGACTCAATCGGTTTAGGTGAAGATGGTCCAACACACCAACCAATTGAACAAATTGCTTCTTTACGTGGTACACCAAACTTAAATACTTGGCGTCCTGCTGATACTGTAGAAACAGCGATTGCGTGGAAATCTGCTTTAGAGCGTAAAGATGGACCTACAGCACTTATTTTCTCCCGTCAAAACTTACCATTCCAAACGCGTACTGAAGAGCAAATCCAAAATGCGGCAAAAGGTGGTTATGTTCTTGCTCAAGAGAAAGGTGAGTTGAAAGCAATTATTATTGCTACTGGTTCAGAAGTTTCTTTAGCAATGGAAGCTTATGCTCAACTTGAAGGTGTTCGTGTTGTTTCTATGCCATGTGCAGAAGAGTTCATGAAACAAGATGCTGCATATCGTGAAGCAGTATTACCAGCTCATATTCGTGCACGTGTTGCTGTAGAAGCTGCTCACGTTGACTACTGGTGGAAGTTTGTTGGTCTTGATGGCAAAGTAATTGGTATGACAACTTATGGTGAGTCAGCACCAGCAAAAGACTTGTTCCAATTCTTCGGTATTACAACTGAGGCTGTAGTTGCTGCGGTAAAAGAGTTAACTGCTTAATCTTTTGAGCAGAATAAAAAGCGTCCCGATTGGGGCGCTTTTTTTATGGGCTATTTAAATGTTAAGTTCAGTTTGGATCGTAATATTAGACGTTAAAAGCTTATGAATAGGGCAGTTTTCAGCAACTTTTAATAATCTTTTATGCTGATCCTCAGTAAATTCACCTTTTAGAGTAATTTTACGCTCAATATTATTTTGACCTGCTTCTGGATCACCATTTGGATTTAATGCTAAATCAACTTGTACATGCTCAATTTTGATGCCTTTGTGATTTGCATACATTTCTAGTGTAATTGTAGTGCAAGCTCCTAAAGCCGATAATAAAAGCTGAACCGGATTTGGAGCTGTATCTTTTCCACCTTTATCGGTGGGTTCATCTGCAAACCATTGATGGCCTGAAGGATCGGTAAGCGTTACTCGATAAGGAGTAGAAGTACTTTGTGCTTGGGCAGTGTTAACCATATTTTACCTTGTTATTTATCAATAAAATCGTAGTAAAAATTAATAAATCTGAAAGCTTCGAATAGAAGAATATCTATACTTTATAATATGGTTTTTGAATAACAACTGTAACGCTTTTATTGTTGCATGGATGAAACATATCGTTTTATAAAGAATAGTGAATTAAATTACTTGATGTATACACTAACGACTATATCAATAAAGGATACGAAAAATGCATCTTAAAACATTAAGCTTCGGTTTAGCAGTAGCATTGGCAAGTACAGTTACATTAGCTGCACCAGTGGACTATAAAATTGATCCAACACACACAGCTACTGTTTTCTCGTGGAATCACTTCGGCTTTTCAACTCCAAGTGCTAACTTCTCAGACATCCAAGGTGTAATTAAAGTTGATAATGCTAAACCAGCAAACTCATCTGTAAATGTGACCATTCCTTTAAGCAGTGTGAATACAAACGTACCTGCTTTAGATAAAGAGTTCCAAGAAGAAGCTTGGTTTAATGCGGCTAAATACCCAAACATTACTTTCAAAAGTACGAAAGTAGAAACTAAAGATAAAAAACATTTTAAAATTACTGGTGATTTGACTGTTAAAGGTATCACTAAGCCAGTTGTACTTGATGCTGTCTTAAATAAGCAAGGCGAGCACCCAATGGCAAAAGTTCCAGCGATTGGTTTTAACGCGACAACTTCGTTCAATCGCTCTGACTTTGGTTTAGGTAACTATGTACCAAACGTGGGTGATAAGATCACTGTAAACATTACAACTGAAGCAACTGCGGCTAGTGCAGCTAAAAAATAAGTTGTAAGTTTTCTAAAAAAGTCCTCAACTTGAGGACTTTTTTAATTAGATAGTTTCTTTTTTATCTGGTTCTATAAAGACTAAAGGTGAGGTTGGGTCTATATTTCTTTTTTCGGCTTTTTCTCTTAGAAATTGATAAGTCGGAATATTCATTTTTGCCTGATCACGTAATTTCTTTTTAATATAAAGAACAAGAGCAAAGCAGGTGGTTGCTACGGTTAGCATCATGCCATTCATATAGCTCATGATTGAACTCACGTAACCAATGGTGGTTAAACGATGCATCATACGCTCAACTTGAGTACTACTTTCGATACCAGTAATCGCCCAACTGCATAAATGCTCACAATTATTAATAATCAAATGATAATGGTTTTCATGCATACGTGAACGCATACGTCGTACAACAACTTTTCCTCTGTAGCGTGGTGCATCGTAAGAACGTACATGAATTTTCTTGCCATGAGAAAAGGCATCTAGGGAAGTGATTTCAATGGGCCGTTTTTTGATGAAATGTGCGAGGCCCGAATAATGAATAACTCGACCTCTCCCAGCATAGATACCATGATGGCTATAGCCGAGATGTTTTACAATAAGATGAGCCCCTAAAGGGTAGCGTTTATTTGTTTGTTGCATATTCACGCTGATCCAATAAAGTTTAATCACTTTTATACAAAGCTGTGACTATTATAACGAATATAGTTGTGTTCTAGTGTATTGATTAGGTGGAATAAGCGACTTTCGGGTATATATCACTTCAAACATTTTTTATTTAATAAAGTGTGTTTATGAAAATAAAATGACATCTAAGGTTTGGCATTAATGAAAATACTAGTACTGTGTATCGTGAACTTCATAATCTTTACACAATCCGCTTTAGCACTAGAGTATCGACAGATTAGAAATACTACTGATGATCAGTTTGAGGTAATTGAAATTTCTAATTTAGAACAATTACGCTTATTTCTGAAAAATCCGCAAACTGATCAATATTATAAAAGTTTCGACAATATTCAATATCAACTTAAAGCATGTGAACAGCTTACTTTTGCGATGAATGGAGGCATGTTCCATTCCGGTTTTTCTCCAGTAGGACTATATATTGAAAACGGACGAGAGAGCCAACCTTTAAATGAAGATAAAGGCTGGGGAAACTTCTTTTTGCAGCCTAATGGAGTTCTAGCATGGAATGACAAACAAGCTGTTATATTGACAACTGAACAATACAAAGCAAAAGTTTTTCAACCCGATTATGCTACGCAGTCCGGCCCTATGTTAGTGATTAATGGCAAAATAAGTCCCTTATTCTTGGCAAATAGCGATTCAAAGAAAATACGTAATGGGGTAGGTATAAAAAATAATAAATTGTATTTTGTGATATCTAAAAATAGAGTGAATTTCTATAGTTTTGCTCAGTTCTTCCAAAAAAATCTTGAAGTCGAGCAAGCTCTATACCTTGACGGTTCTATCTCTAGTTTATATTTGCATAAGAATAATCGAAATGATAAAAAATTTAATATGGGGCCTATTATTGGATGGGTGGATCGGGCAGATTGTAGACACAAGTAAAATATAAAAAAGCCAGTACAAGACTGGCTTTTTAATTAATGAATAGATGGTTTTTGAGTGAGTTCATTTAACTCTTTTCGGCTATAACCACGGGAAATAAGAACTTTCTTGATTCCCTTAATGACATCTTCATCAGTCGCTTGCGCAAGAGCACTTAGAAGTTGTTCATTAGTTTTACATGAGCAGTCATTTTCAACACAAGCAGTTTGGTTTTTATGCTCGTTATGCTGTTGATCTGCCAAGAACAGCTTTTGCCAAAAACTCATAGAGCCTTCATATACAACCTAACATAGCTCGAAATATAGCCAATATAAATTAAAATACAAGACTCTATATGTGATAAATCCACCAGTTGAACTAGAGAATTTTCGATAGTAATGGTCGAGTTAAACGAAATTATGACGAATAGATGACTTGATATTTTTTTAAAATTTAAATACTTAATTAAAAGACCTTGAAAAATAAGGAGATATTTTATCTCCTTATAAAATAGGGTTACATTGAAAAATTTTGTTTAAATCTTCTCAAGTAAGATACCAGACTCTACATGATGCGTATAAGGGAACTGATCAAATAAAGCAAACTTAGTAACGCGATGAGTTTGAGTGAGCGTTTTTAAATTTTCATATAAAGTGTCGGGGTTGCATGAAATGTAGATAATACGTTCAAAGCCCTGCAATAGTTTTAAAGTTTCATCGTCAATTCCTGCGCGTGGAGGATCAACGAATACCGTATCGAAGTCGTAGCTTTGAATATCAATATCTGCTTCTTGTAGACGGCGGAATTCACGTTCACCTTGATAGGCTTGAGTGAACTCTTCAGCCGAGAGACGTGCTACTTGAATATTATCAATCAGGTTCTGTTCGATATTCCACTGCGCCGCATAAACTGATGATTTTGCAAGTTCAGTTGCAAGCACTCTTTCAAATTTTAAAGAGAGTGGAAGTGTGAAATTACCATTACCACAATAAAGTTCTAATAGGTGTTTTTTTGATCCTTCAGCTGCATCACATGCCCATTGCAGCATTTTTTTGCAAACTTGTGCATTAGGCTGCGTAAAGCTACTTTCGATTTGTTTGTATTTAAATGAACGGTTTAAAAGTTCAAATTCTTCTACAACAAAGTCATCGCCAATAACAATTTTCTGGCCTCGGCTACGGCCCATAATTTTAATATTTAATTTTTCAGCAAGTGCTTTAGCTGCTTGTTCCCATTCCTGATTAAGCTTACGGTGATAAATCAAGGTAACTAACATTTCTCCGCTTAAAGTTGCGAGAAAGTCAATTTCAAATAAACGCTGAGAAAGTAAAGAGTTGGCTTTAAGTTCTGCTAAAAGGAGTGGCATTAAGTCATTAATGCTTTTATCTGCAATAGGAAACTCATCTATACGTACAACGGTTTTTTGCTTGCCATCATCATTACGTTCAAACATGGCATAAAACATATCATTTTCTGTATGCCAGATACGAAATTCAGCACGCATACGGAAATGTTGTTCAGGCGATTCAAACACTTCTAATGTAGGCGGTGTAAATTCAGAAAATTGAGTAGTAATGCGATCAATTTTAGCTTGAAGTTGTTGACGATAAGAAGAAGTCATAGACAAAGAAAATTTAGACAGAATCAAATGGTGAATGGTACCAAAAAATTGAGCTTAAAGGAGCCAATTTTAGTTAGTTATTCATAAAGAAAAAATACTTACACTAGGAGTGACTTAAAACGCGTTCAATAAAATTAGATTTTACTGCTCTATATTGGTCATGATCTAAGTAGGTGGACTGTAACTTTAATTGATTATATTCATTAACTAATGTTGGAGAAGCTATAAGCTTATCTCTAAAGGCTAAGAAAAATGTGAATATTGAACCGGTTACTACAACTTGAAAGGCAACATCATCGTTGTTGAGTGACTCGAGCATGCAAAGCTCATTTGTTCTTAATGTATTTTGCTTTTCTATAAAATTAAGCGTTTTTAACTGTTCTATTGCAAACTCAAATTGATCGGGTAGAACCTCAATATAAATGTCTAAATCACCTTTTGAGAATGCATTAGGTATTGCAGATGAACCTATATGCTCAATTTGGGCAGATGGTAGCAGAGCGGAAATTTGTTTTCGGTATAAGTTAAAAAGCTGAGTGCATCTTTTTTGGTATTGTTCTGGTTCAAAAAAAATCATTATTAAAAACTCAAATTGATAAAATTTATATATTTAAGAATAGATTCTTTTATTAAACAAAAAAGCCCAAATATCGTAATTTGGGCTTTTTAGAAAATTACTTAATTATTCAGACATTGTCATTAAGCTTGCATTACCGCCAGCCGCAGCTGTATTTACGCTAATTGCACGTTCAATTACCAAACGTTCAAGTGGAATCGACTCATTTGGTTCAACATGAGTAATACCAACAATTGCGCCAGAACGGCTAGCAATTTCTTGCTGTAATGAGAAGATCTCTTCACGGTTGCCGTGATGTAAAACTGCATCAAAATCATCTGTAGTGATGTTTTTAATGGTAGTAATCGCATCAAGTACATCTTTTGGCAACGTTTGTTTATGTTTTGCCAATAATGGACTATTTGGCATTACAGCAGCTTGGCTGCCAACTGCAAAGATTGCAAGTAACTGATGCAATTGATCTTGTTCTGTATCAGCAATTGAAAGAACACGATGGCGCGGCAAAATAATATATTGGTTACTTTCCCCAGTAGGGCCTTGTAACTCATAAAACTTTCCAACACCAAAAGGTTCAATTTCACGGTTTGCTTGTGGTAAATGTTGTTTCGCCCAGTTTTGTAAGCTTTGATAAACCTCACGGGTAAAGCCTTCAAAAACGGTTTGCTCATTTTTTACCGCAAATGGAGTTGCTAATACTTTGTTAGAACAATGCTGCATTAAGCGATACATATAAAGAGGGCCACCCGCTTTAGGGCCTGTACCAGATAAACCTTCACCACCGAATGGTTGTACGCCAACAACAGCACCAACAATATTACGGTTGATATAAAGGTTACCCACTTCAGCATGTTGAATTACGGTTTGGATGGTTTCATCAATACGGGTATGAAGACCCATAGTTAAACCATAACCTTTAGCGTTGATTCTTGAGATGAGTTGCTCAAGTTCACCATACTTATAGGTAATGATGTGTAAAACCGGACCAAAAACTTCACGTTGTAAGTCATCAAGATTAGGAAGTTCAATTGCTGTTGGCACAACAAAAGTTCCTTTATCTAATTCTGTTTGGCCTGTTGCACCAAACATCAATTGATGTACCGGATAACCCTTCGATTTCATTTTCTGGATGTGCTGGTCAATCGTCTGTTTTGCTTCGTCATCAATAACAGGACCAATGTCAGTTTTTAAAATTGCAGGGTTACCTACGATCAACTGTTGCATTGCACCTTTAAGCATTTTAATAACGGTTGCAGCACTGTCTTCTTGTACACATAAAATACGTAAAGCAGAGCAGCGTTGACCTGCGCTATCAAAAGCAGAACTTACAACATCTAATACAACTTGTTCAGTTAAAGCAGATGAGTCAACAATCATTGCATTTTGACCGCCAGTCTCTGCAATGAGCGGAATAGATTGACCATTTTCAGATAAACGTTTTGCAACGGTCTTCTGTAAAATTTTTGCAACTTCAGTCGAGCCAGTAAACATGATGCCATCGATACGGCTATCTTGGCTGAGCTGAGCACCTACTGTTTCACCGCGGCCAGGAAGTAGCTGTACAGCACCATGTGGAATACCAGCTTCCCATAAAATCTGAACTGCTTGGGCTGCGATCAATGGAGTTTGTTCAGCTGGTTTAGCAATAACACAGTTACCACTGACTAATGCCGCAGCAATTTGACCTGAGAAAATTGCAAGAGGGAAGTTCCATGGGCTAATACAAAGTACAGTACCTAAAGGCTGAATAACTGTATTTGCAGGAAGATTTTCAACTTGGGTTGCATAGTAACGTAGGAAATCTACAGCCTCACGAACTTCTGCAATCGCATTGGCATAAGTTTTACCACTTTCACGGCAAAGTAATACCATCAACTCTTGAATACGGCTTTCCATGAGGTCAGCTGCGCGTTTTAAGTATTGAGCGCGTTGATCCTTAGGTGTATTTGACCATTCTGACTGGGTTTGTTCAGCTGCAGTAAGAGCGATTTCGACATGCTTAAGATCAGCTTCTTGTACATAACCAACAATTTCATCATTTTGTGCTGGGTTTGTAATTGCAACAGAATGACCTTGTTCTAAAGAATCAGCATTAGCCAACAACGGATGGCTTTGCCAAATACGATTACGTAATTCTTGAGCTGTGCTATCTAAAGCTGCAAGTGGGGTGTCATTTGCTAAGTCATAACCTTTAGAGTTTTTACGAAGCGTTCCGTACATATCTAAAGGTAGTGGAATTGATGGATGTTTTAAACCAACTGAACCTTCAAGCTTAGCTGCATTACGAATATCATAAATTGGAGACTGGATAAGATCTTCAACTTTAAGTGTTTTATCGGCAATACGGTTAACAAATGAAGTATTCGCGCCATTTTCAAGTAAACGACGGACTAAATAAGCTAACAATGTTTCGTGGTTACCAACCGGAGCATAAATACGGCATGGCACGCCTAATTTATTTTGCTCACGTGGACCAACAACTTGTTCATAAAGCGGCTCGCCCATACCATGTAAGCATTGGAACTCATATTGACCAGCGTAATATTTGCTTGGGTCTGCTAAATGATAGATCGTTGCTAAAGTTTGAGCATTATGCGTCGCAAATTGCGGATAAATAAATTCTGGTGCTGCAAGTAATTTTTTAGCACAAGCGATATAAGACAAGTCAGTATGAACTTTACGTGTAAAGACAGGGTAGTCATCCATACCTTCGATTTGTGCTTTCTTAATTTCGCTATCCCAATATGCGCCTTTTACAAGACGGATCATCAGACGCTTTTGGCTACGCTTAGCAAGGTCAATAATATAATCAACCACAAAGAAGCAGCGTTTTTGATAAGCTTGAATTACGAAACCAATGCCTTTCCAGTTAGCAAGTTCTGGCTCAAAACAAAGACGCTCAAGTAACTCAAGAGAAATTTCTAAACGCTCTGATTCTTCTGCATCGATATTTAAACCAATATTGTACTGTTTAGCTAAACGAGCGAGTTCAAATACTTTGCCGTAGAGTTCTTTGTGAACACGTTCAATTTGCGCACGTTGGTAACGTGGATGTAAAGCTGAAAGCTTAATTGAGATACCAGGGCCATCATATACGCCTTTACCATTAGACGCTTTACCAATTGCATGAATGGCTTGTGTGTAATCATTAAAGTAACGTTCAGCATCATGGTCGGTTAAGGCAGCTTCACCTAACATGTCATAAGAATAGCGGAAACCTTTATCCTCAAGTACTTTTGCATGGTCGACAGCTTCTTCGATGGTTTCACCAGTCACAAACTGTTCACCCATCATACGCATTGCAACGTCAACTGCTTTACGGATAATGCCACGGCCACTACGTGCTAAAAGGCCAGTAAGTACACTTGAAAGACTGGTTTGCTTTGGTGTTTCCATAAGCTTACCAGTTAACATGAGACCCCATGCAGCAGCATTCACAAACATTAAGCTGCTTTGGCCAACATGTTCTTTCCAGTTACCTTGATTGATTTTATCGCGAATGAGCAAATCACGTGTTGCTGTGTCTGGAATACGAAGCAAAGCTTCAGCAAGACACATCAAAGCCACGCCTTCTTGTGAAGAAAGAGAAAATTCTTGTAATAACCCTTGAACAATACCTGCTTTACCTGAAGAAGTCTTACGTTCACGTAAATTATGGGCAAGGTTAAATGCAAGGTCATAAATTTTATGATCTAAATCATCAGATACCGCAGCAGCTTGTAATAGCTCTTCTACAGCTTCAGGTTCGGCACGTCGCCAAGCTGTATTAATGCGTTGTTCAAACTCACTTTTATCGTTGAATTCGGTGATATAGCCTTGGTGAGATTTATCCATTTGATGAAAAGTATCCATTGTGTTCATATCTATTTCCGCCAACCAGCTCTCGTAAACTCATCTTGAGTAGAGAGGTTTAGATAATTTATCATTACAGAAGAAACACCGAATAACTCACTATATTTTGCCCATTTTTTAGAGGAAAATTCAGATGAATGGCCCATTATTAAGCCTTGATCGTACCGATTTAAAAATTTTGGATATTCTTCAAACAGATGGGCGTATTTCCAACAGCAGATTAGCTGAACTCGTCAATTTGTCTCCAACAGCAGTTATGGCACGAGTGCAGAAGCTCACCAAAGATGAATTCATCTTAGGTTATGAAGCTAAATTAAATCCGGTTAAGTTAAATGCAAATTTTTTGGTTTTTGTTGAAGTCTTACTCGATAAAACCACACCTAATGTTTTAGATGAGTTTATTGACGCAGTCGTGCATTATCCAGAAATCGTTGAATGCCATATGGTCAGTGGGGGATTTGATTTTTTAATTAAATTACGCAGTGGAAGTATGGAGGAGTTTCGACGTATCGCAGGGCAAGTGCTATGGCAATTACCCGGTGTAAAAGAGACTCGTAGTTATCCCGTGATGCAAGTTGTGAAAGATAGTTCAAAAATTAAAATCAAAACTAAAAATAAATAAGGGGCCGAAGCCCCTTTATTTATTTCAATGAGTTATGTACTTTCTTTATAGAGTTTATCTGCTTGCTCAAAGCGACCAGTCACTTCAGAGTTTGGCGCTTTGCTGATCAAGCTTACTACGATGATGCTGATAAATGCACAGATAAAGCCTGGAATAATTTCGTAAACACCAGTGCTTGCGAAAAGGTTTTTCCAACCGATTACAACAACAGCACCTACGATCATACCTGCTAAAGCACCTTCTAAAGTCATACGTTTCCAGAACAATGACAAGATGATGAGTGGTCCAAATGCAGCACCAAAACCAGCCCAAGCATAAGCAACAAGGCCAAGAACTTTACTGTCAGGGTTACCCGCAAGCACAATTGCTAGAACGGCAATTGCAAGAACCATGATACGCCCAACCCATACAAGCTCTTTTTGAGATGCATTTTTACGAATGAAGCCTTTGTACAAATCTTCAGTTAGTGCACTTGAACATACCAAAAGCTGACAGCTTAATGTACTCATAACCGCAGCTAAAATAGCAGCTAGAATGATACCGACAATCCATGGATTGAATAAAATTTTAGTCAATTCCATAAATACAGTTTCAGGGTTTTTGCTTACCACACCTGCAAGTTCAGGGTGTTGCTGGAAGTAAGCAATACCAAAGAAACCGGCACCGACAGCACCGACTAGACATAAAATCATCCAAGTCATACCAATACGGCGAGCAGCAGGAATTGATTTTACAGAGTCAGCAGCCATGAAACGTACAAGGATATGCGGTTGACCAAAATAGCCTAAACCCCAAGCCATGGAAGATAAAACGGCCACCACACTTAAATCAGAAATGATGTTAAATGCATGTGGACGAGCAGTTTCAATAAGCGTCACAAACTGAGTTGTGTCACCGATTGCAAGGTAAGTCACGATTGGGGTGAGCAAGAGGGCAAAAATCATTAAGCCCGCTTGGAAAGTATCAGTCCAGCTAATTGCTAAGAAACCACCAATACAAACATAACTGATTGTTGCAATAGCACTTAACCAGATTGCGGTGGTATATGACATACCGAATAAATTTTCAAATAAACGGGCACCAGCTACCATGCCTGAAGCACAGTAAATAGCGAAGAAAACCAAAATAATAACGGCAGAGAAAATACGAAGTATCTTTTTCTGGTCATCAAATCGACTTGTAAAATAGTCTGGCAGAGTGAGTGCATTATTTTGGATTTCAGTATGAACGCGTAATCGACCAGCAACCAGTAACCAGTTAAGCCAAGCACCGATAATTAGACCAATTGCAATCCACGCTTCAGATAAACCAGAAAGATAAATCGCTCCTGGTAAGCCCATGAGTAACCAACCACTCATGTCCGATGCGCCTGCGGATAATGCAGTAACGAAACTGCCTAAACTACGACCACCAAGAATATAATCAGAGAAGTCGCTTGTAGCACGGTAGGCAAATAAGCCGATAAGTACCATTGCTACGATGTACACCATAAACATGATGAGGGTGGGATCAAAATAACTCATAATGGATGTGTGTCCTTATATCCATAATCCGTGATTGTAACCTAATCCAGGTCGCTGTTTTCTTGTACGGCATTTCAAGAGGTTGAGATTCAACCATAAAAGAATTTTTTTGCTCTGTTATCTTTGTGATGTATTTTGTGCATCTTTGTGTAAACAAGTGTAAATTTGATTACATATTATATTTAGTTTAATGAAATCAAATAATTATGAATTTAAAATAATATCAAAACTTATTAAAAAACTAATAATTTAAAAAATCTAAGAGTTAAATTCAGTTTTTTAGTTACAAAAATAATAATGACAGGATGTGTTTTAAGAAAAGTTATTATTTAGATGAATAATTTCTCATCAATTTCACGTGAAAAAATGGTTTCAATAAGAAAAAAAGAATATCAAAAGAGGAAATATTAACTCGTCAATTGATGAAATAACTCGTGCATACCTTCTGTAGCCGTCATAGTTAATAATTTATATTGAGGCGGAATACGAGAATGATCTGCTTGGGGATCTATATAATACGCTTTGGCATAATGAGGAATCTCATGGACCAAGGCGGCAACTGGATATACGCTTAATGTCGACCCGATTACAATAAAAATATCAGCACTTTGTACTAAATGAATTGCTTCTTCATAAGCAGGTACAGCTTCACCAAACCAAACGACATGAGGTCGAAGCGGGTAGCCATTTGGACAAAAGTCCTGTTCTAAATCGAGCTTCCAACCATTAACTTCATAAAATTGAGTTGTATATTGTGCATCTGGCCCAGAACTTTTCGCTAGTCGAATATTGCCATGTAGATGTAAGACATTTTGGCTTCCAGCACGCTCATGTAAATCATCAATATTTTGTGTAATGACTTGTACATCATAATAGTCTTGTAGTTTAGCAATATATTGATGAGCTTCGTTCGGCTGGGCTTCTAAAATATTTTTACGACGTTCGTTGTAAAAGCGTTGAACTAAAGCTGGATTTCTTTCCCACGCTTCGGGAGTGGCAACTTGTTGTATATCATAATTTTCCCAGAGACCATTACTATCGCGGAAAGTACTAATTCCACTTTCTGCACTCATACCGGCGCCGGAAAATACCACAAGTTTTGTCATATGAATGATCCATTCATGAATTTGGTTTTTAAATCTGATCTATACATATATAAAAAAACCAGTTAAATCTAAACTGGTTTTTTATTAAAAACTATATCTATATTATAGACCAGCTTCATATTCTGCATTTGTTAAAAGTTTTTCAACATCTGCAATATTGTCTGGTTTGATTTTATAGATCCAGCCTTTGCCATATGGATCTTCATTTACAAAATCCGGATCATCTTCAAGATCAGTATTAACTTCTACTACTGTACCAGAGACAGGGGCATGAATATCAGAAGCAGTTTTAACTGATTCAACAACTCCAGCTTGTTCGCCAGCTGTTACTTGGCTACCCACTTCAGGAGTTTCAACATAGACCAAATCTCCAAGCTCATCTTGTGCATGGTCGGTAATCCCTGTAATAACAAGGTCTCCTTCAATTTTTACCCACTCATGTGTACGTGCATACTTCAATTCTGAAGGATGGTTCATGACAACTCCTTAAGCTTGTGTCCAATATTTTAATAACATTATAAATAGGGGTCTTTGCGCCAGTTGCTCGGACTGCGACCGCTCCAGCGTTTAAAAGCGCGACTGAAATTTGCGACATCCGAGTAACCAAGTTCATCTGCAATTTGTTCAAGACTATAATCTGTACGCGAAAGCAGAGAGGTCGCATGACGATATCGAACTTCATCTACTAAAGTAGAAAATGAAGTACCTTCGGCTGCCAATTGTCGCTTTAAGGTACGATCTGACATATGTAAATATTCTGCTACATTCTCTATGCTTAAGTAATGTTGTTCAGAATTACTTAAAATATCACGTACACGCATGGCTAGACGTCGGCGTTCACCTAAAGCAGATAGTTCCGCTTCACATTGGTTAATAGCAATTTGACTTGCGATTGGATCGGCATTAACTAACTTAAAACCTAAATATTTTTTATCAAAACTAGAGATTAGATGAGGCTGGTTAAAGCGGATGGTGCTGCTTAGCTTGCTTCTATACTTATCAAAACCTTCCGGTTCTGGAAAGTCTAAATCAACATCGCCCGCTAAATCTTCAATACCCGTAATTGCTTTAGCCATGGTCATAATACCAATAGTTAAGCCTAAAACGATCTCAGTACGAAGAGGCTCTAACTCAATATCACATTGCAATTGTAATGTGGCTTTTGGTCCGAAAGTAGAAAAATATAATTGTAAAAAAGGTAAGCGTAATTGGATAAAACGGGCAGCGAGAGCAATCGCTTCTGTAATATCTTTGGCTGTCATTATCGCGTAGCCAATAAATCCGTGAATGGAAATACGCATTTGAGTGCCAATGTGGTAACCCAGTGTACTTTCACCGGTAAGATTTAAGGCATGTTTAACCAGCTCATTTGCTACGGGTGTTGAAATACGATATTCAGGATCGGCCAATTGCTCACTAGTAAGATGAAAAGGAGCAAATAATGTTTCATCGTTGTATCCCCAACGTGAAACTACATCTAATAGCAATAAGCCATAGACTCCTGGAATACCTTGATCTTGACGAGCTGAGGTAATTTTCATATGCGTTCCGTTGCTCTCATCAATTTTCTACGTGCATTTCTTACACATCTTGTCATGAAATATAATTTGAGTTTATAAAAACTGTTAGACAATCATATCAACGATTCATTAAACATTCTTTTTAAAGACAACGATTTTTGTCGTTGAAATAAGTAAAACATCCCCATGCTGATTTAAGGCTTGCGTAACGTAGCTTACAATACCACGATCCAATTTTGTTTTGGATGGCGTAATGGCGGAAATTTCAGCTTCAACATGAATACGGTCACCAGGCCGAGTAGGGCGTGGCCAACGTAGACTAGATTCTGAGCCTACTAGTCCACCATGAATCGGCATGCATTCAGTCCATAAGCGCATAGTAATTGCCGAGGTATGCCACCCACTAGCGGCAATACCTTTAAAGATTGGATCTTCTTTGGCTAACTCTTCATCTGTATGGAAAGGTTGAGGGTCATAGTGGCTTGCAAATTGTTTAATTTCATCAAGTGTAATTTCATACTCACGACTGATAAAACGATCACCAATTTTTAAATCTTCTAAATAAAGCATTAATCTTGACCCTGTACTACTTTTTGCTCAATAAGAAAACCGCCCGTTTGACGTTTCCATAATTGTGCATATATACCATTTTTAGCAATTAATTCTTCATGAGTACCTTGCTCTGCAATTTTACCTTCATCAAGAACAATTAAACGGTCCATTTGAGCAATGGTAGACAAACGGTGAGCAATTGCAATAACTGTTTTATCTACCATCAGGTCATTTAAACTAGACTGAATAGCTGCTTCAACTTCTGAGTCTAAAGCGCTAGTTGCTTCATCTAAGATTAAAATTGGTGCATCTTTTAAGAAAACACGCGCAATAGCGATACGTTGTCTTTGACCACCTGACAGTTTGACACCACGTTCACCCACTTGTGCTTCATAACCTGAACGTCCTTTTAAGTCGACAAGTTGAGGAATAAATTCAGCTGCTTTTGCTTTATGCACGGCACTTTGCATATCTTGATCAGTTGCATCTGGACGGCCATATTTAATATTTTCGGCAACTGAACGATGTAGTAGAGAAGTGTCTTGAGTAACTAAAGCAATATTTGCTCTCAAACTATCTTGTGTAACATCTTCAATATTCTGCCCATCAATTAAAATTGCACCTTCTTTAAGATGGTAAAAGTGTAGAAGTAATTGGATGAGGGTAGATTTACCCGCACCTGAACGGCCAACGATACCAATCTTTTCACCTGCTTTAATGTGTAGATTAAAGTGATCGATGACATTTTTATTGTTATAAGCAAAGGTCACATCTTTAAATACAATTTCACCTTGTGTGACTGTAAGTGGTTTTGCATCTGGCTTGTCTTGAATATTGATTTTCTTACCAAGTGTTTGCATGCCATCTTGAATGGTACCAACATTTTCAAATAATGCTGACATATGCCACATCATAAACTCAGCCATGCTATTAAGTTTTAAAATCATGGCAGTAGTGGCTGCAATTACGCCTAACGCTGCTAAACCTTGAGTCCATAACCAAACTGCGGTACCAATTACCCCAACAAATAAAACAGCAGACAGTAAATTAATACTAACTTCAAAAAGAGTGCCTAGACGCATTTGCGCATAGACTGTGGTCATAAACTCTTTCATTGACGCTTTTGCATATTGGCTTTCACGCCCAGCATGCGCAAAGAGTTTTACAGTTTGAATATTAGTGTAGGCGTCAGTTACACGACCAGTCATTACAGCGCGTGCATCGGCTTGTTGTTGTGATACTTTGCTTAAACGTGGAATAAAGAACCATGCGCTTAATAAAAATAACCCTAACCAAACCATAAGTGGAATAAGTAATGTGGGTGAGATTGCACCAAGAACAATACTTACAGTAATAAAGTAAATGCTGACGTAAGCCAACATGTCGCCTAAAATAATCCAGAATTCACGGACTGCTAAAGCTGTTTGCATGACCTTTGCAGAAAGTCGACCAGCAAAATCATTATGGAAAAAGTCTAGGCTTTGTTTCAATAAAAGGTTATGGAAGCGCCAACGCAAGCGCATTGGAAAAGTACTATATAAAATTTGATGTTTTATAATAGATTGAATATTAACAAATAAAATATTAGCAAATAACACGCTAATGAGAATAAGGATGTTTGAAGCATGTTGGCTCAAGAAACTTTCAGGCTGACTATTACTAAGCCAATCTACAAGTTGCCCAATTTTTGAAAAGAGCAGGGCTTCAAAGCTAGCTGCACCAGCTGTACATATAATAAGTAGCAATAAATATGGACGCACACCTTCAGTAGCTTGCCAAACAAATGGGAAAAAGCGTGTTGGTAAGGGCTCATCCAAGCCTTTGGTTGGATAAGGATCTACAAGTTTTTCAAACCACTTCAGCATGAATGACTACCTTTATACATCAGCTACTTTAGTAAAATTTCGCAATTTAATTTGCAATAAAGTCAGTTAGATCAAACTTAATTAAGGTATTGATCTGTTGGGTGTGTGGATACACGTCAAAGTTTATGTTGTATATCTTTGGCTAAAACTGACATGATTTAGTCAAGACATAAATTTGGAATCGGGAAGAAGCCTAAAAGGCATCGTAAAGACAAAAAATGTTTTATTCATTATATCGATAATAATAGATGAAGTGGTGAATGAATTTGGCTTGAATGTAATTTTTATAAATTTTTTTAATAAATGATAAAATATTAATATTTATTTTAAGCAGTATGAGCCTTTATCCGAATATTGATAAAGGCTCATAACAGTTACCACATTAAGTCATCCGGAATTACATATGCTGCATATGGATCTTCTTCATCAGTAGTTTGTTCATTTTTCTCAGCATTATTGATCAAAATAAATCCTTTCATTTTTTGATCAATTTTTTCAGCTAAAGCTTTTGGAAGGTAAGCATATTGATCTTGATCTTTAGCAATCACTAAACTGCCTGTAACAAGTGCATTATAAACTTGCTGAGATAGGTAAACCTTTTTAATCTTATTCTCGTCAATAAATTGATAAGCCACATCTCCAGCAAAATCTACAATTTTGTGTTGCTTGATCATTTGAATGATTGAAGCCTTTAATGCTTTTTCTTCGAGTTGCTGCTGCTTTTCTAGATTCAAAGCTTGATCTTTTGCTTGTTTCTCTTTTTGAGCTTTTTCAATATTAGCTTTAATTTCTGCTTCATTGCTTTGACCAGTACGCTGCTCATGCTGAGCTTGTTTGGTAAGTTTTTTCGCTTTTTTATTGTCAACTAAACCAGCTTTGAGTAACTGAGCTTGTAAGGCATTTTTAACCATGACTTAATCCGAATTTGAAGAGGAAGAACTATGAAAGTAAACTGCCCAATACGAAATACTGAGAGTTAAGCTTAAAATTGCTGGAAGCAAAAATGATTGCAATTTTAAATAAGGGTGAACTAAAGCAGCAATTATACCGCCAGATAGAAAACCTATAAAAATAAGTAGATGCAAAATAATGCGGCGATTCTCTACTTTTAAACCTCGTGCTATATAACCAAGTGCAAGCCCAAGATCTGTTAAGACACCCGATAAGTGAGTAGTCCTAATAATGGTTCCTTTATAGTGACTTACCATTGCATTTTGTAGCCCCATGGCGACACAAGCCCATAATAGTCCATATTTTGGAAAATAAGGCAGCAGTAACCAACAGAGAAAAATAAATAGTGAAACTAGACTTAAAGGAAGGCCATACCGGCGGCCTAATTTGAAATGGCTATTGCCTAAAATAAAACCACTGTAAAATGATCCACATACATAACATAGTATAACTAGTACTAAATATATGATGTGTTCAAACTGCCAGTTTACCAAACTCATGGCTAGCATACTGACATTACCAGTCATATGCGACACCGATTGATGTAAAAGGGTGATAAGCCCTAATACATTAATCATTCCGGCATTTATTGCCAGTAAAAAGGCGCCAAGTTGGAACCAGTTTGGTAAACTTTGAAATGGCATGTTCTCTATGAGTTTTGTCTTGAGCGAATATCAACTGCGGCTGTAAATAAAACATCAGTAGATGAGTTAAGCGCCGTTTCTGTTGAATCTTGTAATACACTAATAATCATACCCACTGCAACAACTTGCATTGCAATTTCTGATGAAATACCAAATAAGCTACATGCGACTGGAATTAGAAGTAGGGAACCACCTGCAACACCAGATGCACCACATGCTGAAACAGTCGCAACTACAGATAAAATAATCATTGTTGCTAGATCAACATGAATTCCTAACGTATGCACAGTTGCTAAAGTAAGTACAGTAATCGTAACTGCTGCACCAGCCATGTTAACAGTAGCACCTAAAGGAATTGAAACGCTCGCAGTTGAAGGATTTACGCCTAAACGTTCAGCTAAATCAAGGTTTACAGGAATATTAGCTGCTGAGCTGCGTGTAAAGAACGCTGTGATACCACTTTCTTTTAAGCATTTAAATACTAATGGGTAGGGATTACCGCGAATTGTTAAACCTACCAGAATTGGGTTAATTACTAGAGCAACAAACAGCATTGTTCCTAATAGAACAGCAAGTAATTGGGCATAACTTTCAAGTGTTGCTAGTCCAGCGTCTGCAAAAGTTACTGCAACTAGACCGAAAATACCAACAGGTGCAAATGCAATAACTTTATGAATAATAGCGCTTACAGCATGTGAAACATCCTGCATTACTTGTTTGGTTGTATCCGAGCTATGGCGCATTGCTAAGCCGAGACCAATTGCCCACGCAAGAATACCAATAAAGTTCGCTTCACTGATTGCTTGAACAGGGTTTGCAATAAAACTTAAAAGCAGATTTTTTAATATATCAGCGAGACTACCAGGCGCTTGCAAATTATTATGTGAAACAGTGTTGAGATAAAGCGTACTAGGAAAAGATAAGCTAGCGATCACAGCACTAAAAGCAGCTAATAACATACCTACTACATAGAGTAGTAATACTGGGCGTAAATTTGCACTATGACCGACTTGGAAGTTGGCAATAGATGAGAGAACCAGTACAAAGACTAAAATAGGAGCAACCGATTTTAATGCTTTAATAAATAGTTCACCAAACAAGCTTAAGTACGGCGTAACGGTTGGAAATAATAGTGCGACGCCTATCCCTAAAATAATGGCGATAATAATTTTAGTGACTAAGCTTAATCGAGAAAAGAATTCAAGCATATAAAGGCCTTATTAACCTATTCATGGCTAAAGGTTGAACAAGCTGAGTATTTTATACGTAAGTGATGTGAATCTTAAGCTTTTTTATATCAAGTCATCAGTTTTATAAGGTTTGGTAATATTAAGTATTTGTTTTTAAATAAAGAAAATTGATTGGTTAAAGTTTGGCATCTGATGTTTTGCTTATATTACAGCCAGTAACCTTAAGTTCTTATTATTTGCCATAAAAATTAGTGAAGAGGGAGAAAAGATATAAAAAGAAATAGGAGAGGTTATTTTTGTTTTTTAATAGATTGGAATGCTAGAAAAACTACGCGAATTTTCAATCCTCTTTGCTTGGATAATTACCAGCTACCAAGTTGAAAAATCGCATATTTCAGGAATACATTAATATTATTATAATTTTATAAGTTTAGAGCAGTTATTCTATGCAGTATAACTGGTAAAGCATATTTAAAATTGAATGCATCTTATCATCCTTGATCGAATAGAAGATTTGCTTGCCATCACGTCGTGTTGAAACGACATCACTTTTACGTAGCATCATCAATTGTTGTGAAAGGGTGGGTTGGGTGATTTGTGTTTTCTCTTCAATTTGAGAGACATTTAACTCCTCATGGGCTAAGTGACATAAAATTAATAAACGGTCAGTGTTAGCTAAAGATTTTAATGTTCCTACGACTGAATCCGCCGCATTTTTCATTTCTTCAATTTGGAGTCCATCTTTCATACTTTATACCTATATCAATATGGCCGGCATAGTATAGATTGATCTTAAGAAAATGAATGTAGCAAAACTAATCAATCCAATTGTTTTTGTTGAAAAGGTTTATAAGTGTAATTGATAAATATATAACATTATTAAGGTAAAACAAGAATTTGTATTTGTTTTGTGTCAAAAGTGTTGCTTTGTGTGAGAAGCGTAATTGTTAAGTATAAATGAAACAAAGTCAAAGAAAATAAATTCTATTTTTCTCTCTATCAATAGTTAAATCTGATTTATATATAAAAGGGCAAGAAAAAAAGATTGTGTTTTTATTTTCTAAAGTTATAATCGACTATGTACAGACAGGTCTGTATATTCTAGTTTGGGATGATAATTTAAAAAAATGTCAAACTCTAAGCTAGAATGACTTTCAGACGCAGCGTGATGAATAAGAAGAAGATTCAACAAGATAAGAAGAATAATATCACGCTTTATTTTTTAATGTGCAATTTTTTCAAATTCAATGAGTTTCTCTACACGCTTCCAATAGTCATCAATTTTTACTGAACCATGCTCAACTTGAGCTTGAATGGTCATACCCTCTAAAATATTGACTAAAAGCAATGCCAAAGGTCGAGACTCTTCAATTTCATATTGAATAAGAAGATCTTGCATTAATTGTGTTAACCAGATTTTGTATAAAGTTGCTGGTTGATGTGTTGACGGGTATTGTTTTAATACTTCTTCTAAGGCTTTTTGGAACATGCAACCATTAAAGTCTTCACTATTAAACCAATCTGAATACCATAAAAAGATGGCTTTAATACGAGCTAGTGGGTTGGTTTCGTCTTCTTTAGAGATTGCCGCAGTAAGAGAATTTTGTAAAAGTGAGTTTCTTAATAATAAACACTCTTCAATAAGTTTCTCTTTTGAAGGAAAGTATTTATAAAATGTCATTTTCGCTACACCAGATTCACTGATGATACGATCTACCCCTATAGAATTATAACTATATGAATTAAAAAGTCTTAAAGCAGTGGTAATAATGTCATCTTTTTTTGACATATTTTAGTAGCCTCACACAAATATTTTGCTATTAGCCTAAAGGTCGAGTGTACAAATAAAAAGCACGAACGCGAAATTTTACATTGTATTGACTGTTATTGATAGAAAAAAATAGGTTTTTTAAAAATAATAAAAGGACAAAACTCAATGCTAAGCATTAATTTTTTCATAATTGAATAGCTATGTTTAGTAGTTAATTTTTTGATTTGGTAAGGTGGTTTTTACTATAAGTGGGCCTTTATAACTTTGATTTAAAGATTGGTATATTTAAACATGTATTTATAAAAGAAAAAAGGAGAAATTTTATAATTTCTCCTTTTATATATTTAGTTAGTATTACTCTGCAGGAGGTAACAACATAAGAATTGAATTATTCAATAATTGAACAATGTTTTCTAAAATATCTGTATTGTTAAGCTCACTATTGAAAGGAATGCTTTTCCCATCGGCAATCGATTTGAGTTGGGTGGCAAAAGATTCCACAATCGGTAATTCTTCTCCATTACCCCAAAACTTTAAAACGCCATTTTGTTCTGTATAAAGTAGACGCGAAGCAGGTTCGAGTAGCAGCTCATAGCCATCTGACAAAATAGCATTTAGGTCTTCAACCTCTATTTCATCTGGTTCTGGAATATTGTCTGGATATTTAGGCTCGCTCATGTACGACATGAGGGCAGCATCAAGTACTGTTGAATTTTTCAATTGAGCTAGCACTAAATCTCTTAAATAAGCCAACTCTTCCGTGTTTATTTCCCCAATTTGAGGAGGATTCTTACGGGTAATATCGACAACAGGATTTTGAAGTAATTCATCAGTAGCAAATTGATCGCTAATTCTATCGATCATGCCTGAAATATTAGGCATACGGAAACCAAAGGAGAAAGTTAAACAATCATCTTCGGCAACGCCATAATGTGATAATCCAGGTGGAACATATAATAAGTCGCCAGGAGCTAATACTTCATCAAAATGAACATCTATTTCTGGTAGCAACTTTAAAGGTTGATTAGGTACAAATTCAGTGCTTGCATCACACATTTGGCCGAGTTGCCAGCGACGATGACCATATCCTTGAACAAGAAAAACATCATAAAAGTCAAAATGTTTTCCTACTGAACCACCTTTTGGGGCATAAGAGACCATAATGTCATCACGGCGCCATTGCGGAATAAAAGGAAATTTCTTCCACAATTCAGCTATATCAAATGAATAATGGTCTACTGCTTGAACCAAAAGTGTCCATAACTTTGGTAGTTTTTGAAAATCACCTTTAGTTAAGGGAGATGATTTTACATGCCATTCATTTGGATTTTTATCTTTTTGACGGATAAGACGAGCAGTTACATGGTCTTCTAAAGCGAGTTCTTTTACATCATTCGGCTCTAACATACCCACAATTTCAGGCATAGCATTACGTACAAGTAATGGTTTTTTCTGCCAATACTCTGTTAAAAACTGTTCAGCAGTAATACCGCCTAAAACGGTTAAAGCTTCTGTCATGGAAATAACCTATAAATAAGCTAATAAATATTAAGGAATTTGAAGATTGAGTTGTCTTAAAATCTGACAAAGCTGAATCATGGGTAAACCCATCAGCGTGGTTTGGTCTTGGCCTATCATTTTTTCAAATAAACTAATGCCGAGACTTTCACACTTAAAACTTCCTGCGCATTGTAAGGGCAGATCTAAGTCGACGTATCTTTCGATTTCAGGCGCGCTTAAATTGCGAAACTTAACTTGATAATGCTCAACAAGCGTATGTTCAAAACTTCTTTCAAGGCACTGTACACTTAAAGCAGTACTAAAAAAGACTGTTCGGCCAGAGTTTGCTGCTAATTGAGCTTTGGCATTTTCAATTGTTAAGGGTTTGCCAATAAAATTATGAGGAGCATGCTCTCGCCATGCAACTTGATCTGAACCAATTACAATTGCTTCAGGATTTTTTTGTGCAATTACCTGTGCTTTAGTAAATGCCAGTCTTTTTGCTAAATCATCGGCATGCGTTTCACCACAAGGACTCTCGTCAATATCTGGGCTAATACAGATATATTCGATTCCTAAACGATTCATTAAATCTTTACGTGTCTGACTGCTTGATGCCAAAATAATTTTGGGTTGTTTCATTACACTGCAAATTCCATTAATACATCTAATGGAACATAGCTCAATACAGCCTGATGACAAGCATGAAGTTTAACAGGGGGTGCTTGACCAGCTTGATAAGCTTCTACCCAACGAGTTACACAAATGCACCAGAAGTCTCCCGGTTGTAGGCCAGGGAAGCCTGCTTCAGGTAGAGGAGTGATCAGATCGTTTCCGACTTTTTGTGAAAAATTTAAAAACTCAGAAGTCATTTGGGCACACACCGTATGTTGTCCAAGATCTGTTACGGCTGTATGGCAAAAACCATTTCGGAAGTAGCCAGTAATAGGGTCAAAACAACAGCTTGCTAAGGGTTCACCTAAAACATTTAAACGATTGATTTGTGGATCTGGATGAATAGACATAATGGATGAAATATTAGATGACTACCTCTATCATAATCAAAACTTTGGCTTTCTACAGCTTTTATGCAAAAAAACTAACCTTTTTTGATGTAATCATTTAAAATTGGCGCGTTTTTAAAATCATAAAGAGAGCTTTACATGAATTTTCAGCGCATGACTGACCTTAATTTAGCAGGTAAACGTGTCCTTATTCGTGAAGATTTAAACGTTCCTGTTAAAAATGGTGTGATTACTAGCGATGCTCGTTTACGTGCCGCACTTCCAACAATAAAAGCTGCTTTAGAAAAAGGCGCTGCTGTAATGGTATTTTCACATTTAGGTCGTCCTGTGGAAGGTGAGCCAAAGCCTGAACAATCACTTGCACCAGTGGCTGCATATTTAACTGAAGCATTAGGTCAAGAAGTTAAATTATTTACTGATTATTTAAATGGGGTTGAAGTTGAAGCAGGACAAGTTGTTTTGCTTGAAAATGTTCGTTTTAATCCGGGTGAAAAGAAAAATAATCCTGAACTTGCACAAAAATATGCAGCTCTATGTGATGTGTTTGTAATGGATGCTTTTGGTACTGCTCACCGTGCAGAAGCTTCTACAGAAGGTGTAGCACGTTTTGCACCTGTTGCAGCGGCAGGTCCATTATTGGCTGCTGAATTAGATGCACTTGGCCGTGCAATGCAAACACCTGAAAAACCAATGGTGGCAATTGTCGCTGGTTCTAAAGTTTCAACAAAACTTGATGTATTAAATTCATTATCTGGTATTTGTGACCAACTGATTGTGGGCGGTGGTATTGCAAATACTTTCTTGGCGGCCGCTGGTTACAATGTTGGTAAATCTTTATATGAAGCTGACTTGGTTGAAACTGCAAAACAAATTGCTGCTAAAGTAAGTGTTCCACTTCCTACAGATGTAGTTGTAGCTGATGCTTCACAAATTAACTTCGAAGATTTCTTAGGTTCTTTGGCAGCAACGCAAGCAGTAATTAAGAAAGTTGAAGATGTCACAGCAAATGATATGATTTTGGATGTTGGTCCTGAAACAGCTAAAGCTTTTGCAAATATTTTAACAACTTCAAAAACGATTCTTTGGAATGGTCCTGTTGGTGTATTTGAAGTTGATCAATTTGGTGAAGGTACTAAAGCACTTTCTCTTGCAGTTGCACAATCTGATGCATTCTCAATTGCTGGTGGTGGTGATACTTTAGCTGCGATTGATAAATATAATGTAGCTGATCAAATTGGTTATATTTCAACAGGTGGTGGTGCATTCCTTGAATTTGTTGAAGGAAAAACATTGCCAGCAGTTGCCGTTTTACTTGAACGTGCTTAAAAACTGTTATATTGAAATAAGAAGGGATTGAGTTATCAATCCCTTTTTCATTGATAAGTCATTAAATTGTCATATTCCTGAAATAATATGATGAGTACTAAATCACCAATTGTGGAAAATAGTGATGAATTTAAAACTTACCTTTGCTGCTTTGTTAATTGTCCCAATGATGTTGACTGCTTGTGCGAAAAAAGAAGAGGCGGCTCAAGCAGGCCAAGATGCGGCATCTACAGCTGTTGCTGACAAAGTAACTCCGGAACAACAAGCTGCAATCGATGCGCTTGATAAGCCAGTTTTAGATGAAAAGAATACAGATGTGGTTGAAGGTAGTGCATCTAGCGAGACGGCTGCTTCAGAAACGCATTAATTTGTTGTTTTTTGTTAAAAATTCCCTGCAAATGCAGGGATTTTTTTTGAAATACTGTGATTTGTTGCTGAATTGAAATAAATGACAAGGTAGAATAAGCCGCACTACCTGGGAGGATATTATGGCACTCATTTCAATGCGCCAGCTCTTGGATCACGCTGCGGAACATAACTACGGCGTACCAGCATTTAACGTAAATAACTTAGAACAAATGCGTGCAATTATGCTTGCCGCAGATGCTACCAATTCACCTGTAATTGTTCAGGCATCTGCTGGAGCTCGCAAATATGCAGGCGCTCCATTCTTACGCCATCTTATTTTGGCTGCAATTGAAGAATGGCCACACATTCCAGTGGTAATGCACCAAGACCATGGTACAAGCCCTGATGTATGCCAACGTTCTATTCAACTTGGTTTTAGCTCAGTGATGATGGACGGTTCATTAGGCGCTGATGGTAAAACTCCTACAACTTACGATTACAACGTAGATGTAACTCGTCAAGTGGTAGCAATGGCTCATGCTTGTGGTGTATCTGTTGAAGGTGAGATCGGTTGCTTAGGTAGCCTTGAAACAGGTATGGCTGGAGAAGAAGACGGTGTGGGTGCAGAAGGTGTACTAGACCATTCTCAGCTTTTAACCTCTGTTGAAGAAGCAAAACAATTCGTTGCTGATACAAATGTTGATGCTTTAGCAATTGCTGTAGGTACTTCACACGGTGCTTATAAATTTACACGTCCACCTACAGGGGATATTTTAGCAATTGACCGTATTAAAGAAATTCATGCGGCATTGCCAAATACTCACCTTGTAATGCACGGTTCAAGCTCTGTACCACAAGAATGGTTAAAAGTAATTAACGAGTTTGGTGGTAATATTGGTGAGACTTATGGTGTACCAGTTGAACAGCTTGTAGAAGCGATTAAACATGGTGTACGTAAAATCAATATCGATACTGACTTGCGTTTAGCTTCAACAGGTGCAATTCGTCGTTTCATGGCGGAAAACCCAGCTGAATTTGACCCACGTAAGTATTTCGCTAAAACTGTCGATTCAATGAAACAAATTTGTATCGATCGTTATGAAGCTTTCGGTACAGCTGGTAATGCTGACAAGATTCGTCCAATTTCTTTAGAGAAAATGGTTGATCGTTATAAATAATTCCCGTTAGGGTTTGATTTATAGAAACCGGTTATTCATATAACCGGTTTTTTAATGGCTGGGTTTTGTTTATAAAAAAACCTGTGATCAACACAGGTTTTAACGACAAAAGATTAACTTATTTTTGTAAGTTCTTTTTGTCGAGGCTTGGATCTTTAATTTCTACATAAGCATTTGCACGGACTTCACGTAACCAGCTATCAATTTCAGTGTTAAATTGACGCTCACCTAAAATTTGACGTGCCATACGCTCTTGATATTCATGCGTCATATCTTTTTCGCGTTTGTCTGTCACTTGTAAGATATGCCAGCCGAATTGAGTTTGGAAAGGTTCACTAATTTCACCTACAGGAATTTCCTGCATTTTTTTATCAAACTCAGGAACCATCATACCAGGCGTAACCCAACCTAGGCTGCCGCCATCACGTGCTGAACCTGTATCGTTTGAATAAGTTGCGGCAAGAGTAGCGAAATCTTCACCCGCTTTTAATCGCTTGTAAATGCTATCAATTATTTGTTTCGCATTTTCAGGGCTTACCACTTCGGAAGGTTGAATAAGAATATGGCGTGTTTGATATTGCGGTACTAATGCTTTCTGTTCATTTTGCTTACGTTCTAAAAGTTTTAGAACATGTACGCCATCGCGTACAGAGATTAAGTCAGTTGTTTGACCATCTTGCAGTGGAGTAATACGAGCAGCAAGTTCAGCCGGTATGTCAGAAAGAGGACGGAATCCCATATCTGCACCTTCAACTTTTACAGTCGCAGTTGAAAGCTTTTTAAGAGCGTTTAAATCATTGCTTTGAGCAAGTTGTGAACGAACTTCTTTTGCTACATTTTGAACTTCTTGAGGGTTGTCTCCGGAAATTCGCATATGAATCACATGAGCTTGATTACCTAAAGCAGCTTGTCCTTGTGGTGACTTCAAGAAGTTGTCTACATCTTGATCACTGATTTTAATGCGAGACATAACTTGCTGTTGACGCAGACGATTAATTGCTAAATCTTCAGCAATACGGCTACGTAAGTTTTCATAAGTTCCAGGTGCAATCGCATCTAATTTTTGTTGAAAGGCTTCTAGGCTTTTGCTACCCGATTGACTAGCAACTTTAAGTACAGCCTCATTTAGACTTTTCTCATCAGGTTTGATGCCATATTTTTTAACTTGTTCAAGTTGTGCTTGACGTAAGATGAGCTGGTCTAATACTTGAAATTGTAAGTATTGTTGAGGTGGAACTTCTTTTTTTTGTGCTTGCAATTCGTGAGCTGCTTCAGCCATTCCTTGTTCAAGGTCACTTTTTAAAATTACGCTATTGTCCACAATTGCCACAACTTCATCAGTAGGTTGGGCAAAACTATGCATTGATGAAGATATTAATACAGCAAGGGCCGTCGCTTTAAAAAACTGTTTAAGATGTTTTGTCTTCATTAACGTTGTGTCCAAGATTGATTAATTTTGTTAAAACCTAAAACGCGATTTTCAAGTAAAGACGCGAGTTTATTGTTTAAACCACCTAAACCTTTGAGTGTAATTTCGGCCATGATCGCGCGCTTTTCACTAACATCTGGAGATTTTGTATCGTCTAGATCGTTATAGTATGAACGGCCATAGACAGAAATGCCCCAGCAACACGATTCATAATTAACACCTAGTAATAATTCACGGGCAACATCATTGTCCATGTCATATTGTACGTGCCCCATGATACGCCAATTGTCTTTAATTGGTTGTATAAACGATGCAACAACTTGGTCGTATGTATCTTGGCGACCAGGAATATCTTTACGATAGAAATAGCCTAAGTTATATAGATTTCCTTTATCGCCTGTATAATAAAGTTGAAAATCACGCTGTGCATTATCGCCATTAGACATCCATGCCGAATTTGCGGCAATGGTGAAGTTTTGATTAAGTTGGCTTGATAAGCTAACAACAGGTCCTGTATTACGTTCAGTATCAATTTCATCTTGTTGTTTCAAGGTGACGCGACGATCTTCAAAATAATAGCTTTGGCCCACACTTGCGCGTAAACGTTCTAAGCCTACTGTGTCAAAAAGACTATAGCTTACACCTAACGATAAAAAGTTATTGTCTTCAAGGCGGTCATGTCCATAGAAGCGGTAAGGGTTAAATAACTGATCGTAACTAATTGACGCAGTGGTTGAGTCAAAGTTTGGGTAGCCATCTTGATTTTTGTATGGCGCATAGGCATAGAAGGCACGTGGGGTAAGTGTTTGTAAATATTTACCTTCACGTTCAAAATTCAATCCAGTGTCCAATGTAAATTGTGGCACGACGACTGATTTGTTTTCAGAACCGCCATCTAAACCTTGAGAAGCGATACTGTCCTTGTCATAGAAGGTTTGAATAGAACGTACAGAAACCTCAGGAATTACAAAGGCTGCTGGTGTTCGATAGTTATAACGTGTTGCAAACTGGTTATAAAAACGCGTACCGCTACTTTCTTGTGCAGAATTATCGTTAATTGATTTCTTAAAGTATGCAGTATCGTTATTGAATTCGTATTGTAAGCCTAATGGATTACCTGTGACATAATTCAACAAGAATTGCGGCAAACGTGCATATGGTTTGTCTGCATCTTTAACTTGAGGATCAAGGGTCTGGAAATCTTCGACTTTAAGCTGTGCTTTTAAACCCGGAATACCATGTTGATAGTTAAGTTCCCAAGCTCTACGTAAGTTAAGATCTGTTTTAGAGATAGGGCTACTATCTAAATCAGAGAAGTAGTCTTTATCTGATGCGTAATTGTATTCAAGGTTGGTAGACCATTGGTCATTGATATCCCAATTATGTAAAAAATGGAAATCTTTACGGTCTTTATCATCATATTCTTTATCAGATGGCAAAATGCCGCCCCAAATCTGTCCGGCACCAAACCCATCCGTCAAATATCGGAATTCACCTTGTAACATTGCACCACGATCTGCTAAGTATCGTGGCGTAATTGTTGCATCGTAATTAGGCGCAAGGTTTAAATAAACAGGAACCGAAAGTTCAATACCACCATCGTTTGAGAAACCAAATTGTGGGTTGAGGATACCTGTAGTGCGGCGGTCATCAATCGGGAAGTTAAAGTAGGGAACTGCTAGAACTGGAACATCTTTTACATATAGTTTTGTTCCGCGCGTAACACCACGCCCAGTTTCTTGGTTCAACTCAATTTTGTTGGCTTGAATTTTCCAACCTGGTTTCTGGCCTGGCGGACAGGTTGTGTAAGTCGCATCATTAAGAACCATTACATTCGGAGAGGTTCTCTCGATCTTCCCAGCATGACCATGGGCATGTTGTTGTTCAGAAATATAAAAACTATTATCTAAATTTCCGGTTTGAGTCTTTAGATTGTAATCAATTTCATCACTTTGAGAGAGTAAGCCGCCTTGAGCTAACTGTACTCGGCCTTGTGCATGTGCAAATGTTTGAGTTTTATCGATGGTGACTTTATCGGCACGAACTGTACGGCCTTCCTGATCTATCACCACGTTTCCTTCCAACACAGAGTCGCCGGCAGGGTTGTAGTGCCCATAATCAGCCGTTACAACTGAAGTAGCTTTATCTGCATCTAACGCTTTAGTTTCAGGATTAATTGGTGTAATCCAAGTTCCTTGGCAGAATGCTGAACTCAAATATTTATTATTGCGCAATTGCGCCTCAGGAGCAGATTTATCAACATAATATTGTTGAAAGAATTCCTGCCCTGGATAGGCTTCCTTAATACTCGCCTTAAGTTGATTATTGTCTATGTTGGAGACAACACCAGCTGACTCAGCATAACTTGATTGTATGGAGCCACTACATAAGAGCGTAAAAATAGCGGTCGCTAAAGGATTAAATTTAAACTGATGCTTCATTGTCTCATTAACCAAGTATGCTAATTCACAATTAATTATTGTCGCATCATAGAGAAAAAGTTTATAAGTGGCTACACTTAACCCTTCAAAAATCTCAGCTTGTTTTAGATTTTATTGCAAATGAATACACAACGTGAACAATTGATACATACATGGCTTACATCTGTTCTTGAAAATGATCAATTTCAGATCGCTTATTTAGCAGGGGATGCAAGCTTTCGACGTTATGCTCGCATCCAGTTACAAAATAAAACGTATATGCTTATGGATGCGCCTCCTGAAAAAGAAGACTGTGTTCCGTTTGTGACCATTGACGAGTTTTTTGCAGGGCATGGGGTTCGGGTACCTCAGATCGTTGCAAAAGATTTAAATCAAGGTTTTTTATTGTTAGAAGACTTTGGTGATGTTTTGCTGTCTACATTGTTAAACGATGAAACAGTTGATCAATATTATGAACAGAGTTTTAAACAGCTTATTCATTTGCAATCGATTAATGGGGCTGAACATTTCCCGGCTTATTCTTATGAAAAGCTTTTATCGGAAATGCAGTTGTTAACAGATTGGATGTTACCGTCACTCGATATCCATCCAACAGCTGAGCAAAAGAAAACTATTGATGATGCATTTGATTTCTTGGCTCAGGCAGCATTAGCTCAACCGCAAGTTATTGTACATCGTGATTTTCATAGCCGTAATTTAATGAAAATTGCTAATGAAGAAGAATTGGGAGTAATTGACTTCCAAGACGCGGTTATTGGTGCTGATACATATGATTTAATCTCGATTACACGTGATGCATACGTGCAGTGGAATGCTGAGCGTGTTTATCAATGGTTTAAAGTGTTCTATGAGCTTTTACCAGCATCTGCTAAACAAAACCGAAGCTTTGACCAATTTAAACGTGATGCTGATTTAATGGCAATTCAACGCCATATCAAAATTTTAGGTATCTTTGTCCGTTTGTTTGAGCGAGATGGTAAGTCTGGTTATTTGAAAGATTTACCACGAGTCATGTGGTATTTACTTGAAGAGAGCCGTGGCTATCATGAGCTTGATGACTTCATGGCGTTTATTCACAGTTCAGTAATGCCTAAATTTATTGAAAAATATGGTCCTTATGAGGTTGCAGCATAATGAAAGCAATGATTTTAGCTGCTGGCTTGGGCAATCGTATGCGTCCACTCACGCTATATACACCAAAGCCTCTGCTTGAGGTAGGTGGTAAGCCACTTATTGTGTGGCATATTGAAAAACTTAAGAAAATTGGTGTGACCGAAATAGTCATCAATTCTGCGTGGTTAGCCGACAAACTCATCAGTAGCTTGGGAGATGGTTCTCAATTTGGTGTGGAGATCCGTTGGACACGAGAAGAAGAAGGGCTGGAAACCGCTGGTGGAATTATTAATGCTTTGCCACTGCTTGGAACCGATCCTTTCATTCTGGTGAATGGAGATGTATGGACTACAATGGATTTTGAAGCTCTACGCCATATTAAGTTAAATGATGATTTGGCACATCTTGTATTAGTTGATAATCCTAAACAGCATCCTGAAGGCGACTTTACATTATTAAATGGACGCGCTTTTACATTCGATCAAGATGTGAAGGGCGAGAACCTCACTTTTAGTGGTGTATCTGTTATCCATCCTAAGCTTTTTGATGGATTGGAAGCTGGTAAACGTCCATTAGCCCCATTGTTGAAGCAAGCCATGCACAATCAAAAAATATCTGGTGAAAAGCTTAAAGGTGCATGGGTAGATGTGGGAACGCCTGAGCGTTTAATGGAGCTAGATTTGCAAATTCGTGAAGGCTTCTACGATTAACTGCGTAATCCCTAATCGTTAACTAGTGTTCCACGATGCATAAATGGGTATACTTTGTTTTAAATTTTACTTAGATGTTATCTGTTTATGCATCCGTTTTTTCAAGAGTTACAACAGGGTAGTCAAAAATTAGGTTTATCGCTTAACGATGAAGCCGTGACATTATTGTTGAAGTATCAAGATGCTTTGGTACTTTGGAACAAAGCTTATAATCTAACAGCGATTCGTGATCCGAAAGAAATGTTAGTGAAGCATTTGTTGGATAGCCTAAGTATTTTGAAAGATTTGCCAGCAGGTCGTTTGCTCGATGTAGGTACAGGTGGTGGCATGCCAGGCATGATCATTGCTTTATGTCAGCCAGAACGCTCTTGTGTATTGCTTGATTCAAATGGTAAGAAAATTCGTTTTTTGAAACAGTTTATTGCTGACCTTAAGCTTAAAAACGTAATAGCTGTGCAAACGCGTGTTGAAAATCAAGATACAATTGATGAACTTGGCCAATTTGATGTAATAACAAGTCGTGCATTTGCATCATTAACAGATTTTGTTGAGGCTGCGCGTCCATATTTACATGAGCAGAGTATAATTGCCGCGATGAAAGGACTGATTCCAGTTGAAGAAATGGAAGAGCTTAAGCAGGAATTTTCATGTAAAGTGATTGAACTGCATGTACCGAAACTTGATGAACAACGTCATTTACTTTTACTTCAACGAATTTAAATAAAAAGTATTAGGGTTACCATGGCTCAAATTATTGCGATTGCAAACCAAAAGGGTGGTGTTGGTAAAACAACGACTGCAGTAAATCTTGCAGCGTCACTTGCTGTATTGAAAAAACGTGTGCTACTTGTCGATATAGATTCGCAAGGTAATGCTACGATGGGGTCTGGTATTCAAAAGAATGATCTACTTTACTCAATTACGGATGTGTTATTGGGTGAAGTGCCAATCGAAACGGCAATTCAAAAAGCTGAGGTTGGATATAAAGTTTTGGGTTCAAACCGTGAACTTTCTGGTGTCGAGCTTGCCATTGCCGAGCAAGAAGGTCGTGAGTTCATTTTAAAGAATGCTTTGAATGAAATCCGGGACTCATTCGATTACATTATTGTTGATTGCGCGCCTAGCTTAAGTTTAATTACAGTGAATGCTTTAGCTGCAGTAGATGGCGTAATTATTCCAATGCAATGCGAGTACTATGCATTAGAAGGTTTGGCAGATTTAACTCAAACAATTGATCGTATTCAAAAAGCGTTAAATCCAGATTTGGAAATTATTGGTGTTTTACGCACCATGTATGATGCGCGTAATGCCTTAACTCGTGATGTATCAGCTGAGTTAGAGCAATATTTTGGTAAGAAACTCTACGACACTGTGATTCCACGTAATGTTCGTTTGGCTGAAGCGCCTGCACATGGTTTGCCAGTGATTTATTTTGAAAAAAGTTCGAAAGGTGCAGTTGCATACTTAAATCTTGCGGCTGAGATGTTAAAGAAAAGTAAAGTGAAGAAAGGAAGTAAAGTATGAGCATCAAAAAACGCGGATTGGCGAAAGGTCGTGGTTTAGATGCATTACTTGGTTCAATTCAAAAAGAAAAATTACAACTAGAAGCTCAAGCGCTTGATCATGGTCAGTTAAAGCAAATTGACGTGAAGTTGTTGAAACGAGGTGAATATCAACCACGTCGTTTTATCCATGAGCATGATTTGCAAGAGTTGGCATCCTCTATTGAAAAACATGGGGTAATGCAGCCAATTGTTATTCGTCCTGTAGATGATGAAGCTCATCCTTACGAAATTATTGCAGGTGAGCGTCGTTGGCGCGCAGCTCAAATTGCTGGCTTAACGGAAATCCCTGCAATTGTCCGTGATTTAAATGATCAGGTTGCTATTGCTTTAGCACTTATTGAAAATATTCAACGTCAAGATTTAAACCCGATAGATCAAGCGTTGGCGCTACAACGATTCCATGATGAATTCGGTTTAAGCCATCAAGAAATTGCTGATACAGTCGGTAAAGCAAGAACAACGGTAAGTAATTTATTACGTCTGTTGAGCTTGGCTGATGACATTAAGGAGTTTATGCAGCAAGGCCAGCTTGATATGGGGCATGCTCGTGCCATCTTAACTTTAAAGGGCAAAGAACAACTTGAAGTTGCAAAAATTGTAATTGAGAAAGGATTATCTGTTCGTCAGACTGAGCAGTTAGTACGCGATTGGAACGAGCCTAAACAGGAAAAGGAAAAAGCTCCTGTTGCACCAGACATTGAGCAACTAACTCAGAAATTATCAGAACGTTTTGGTGCCAATGTTAAAATTGATCATAACCAGAAAGGTAAAGGTAAGCTTGTTATTCACTATCATTCACTCGATGAGTTAGATGGTATTTTGAATATTTGTTTACCAGATTAATTCTAAGTTAGGTCATATATTTCTAATTTATATTCTTGGGGAAGAAAATATGTGGGAACTTGTGAAAGCGGGCGGCTGGTTAATGCTGCCTTTAATTTTGTGTTCAATTTTAACCGTCGCAATTAGTATTGAGCGTTTTGTACGTTTAAGACGTTCACAAGTTTTACCTAAAGTACTAATGAATGATGGCAGTGCAGATATTTCTGTTGTCATAACAAATTTGGAGCAGGATACTAATGCGCAAAGCACGGCATTGGGCAATATTCTAAAAGCTGGTTTTGAGCATCAGGAACATGGCGAACAATTTGCGCGAGCACAAATGGAAGCTATGGCTTCTCAAGAAATTTCTTATTTAGAAAAAAATATTAACTTCTTAGGGACCTTAAGTGCTATAGCACCTCTACTAGGGCTGCTTGGAACAGTTGTGGGAATTATTGAGTCTTTTTTGGTTATTGATTTTGGTTCGGCAGGTAGTCCTAGTTTGATGATTCCCGGTATTTCCAAGGCTTTGATCACAACAGCAGTTGGTATGCTCATTGCAATTCCTGCACTTATTTCCTATCGATATTTTCAAAGAGTAGTGCAAGATTATATTGCTGAGTTAGAGCAACAATCTACGCTATTTCATGCCTCATTGTTTTACAAACGTTCTTCAGTCATGCAAGAACATCGCCGCGTTGGTTGATGGGTAGATCGCAATATGAAATTTAAGCGTTCTCAGGTTGAAGACATTCATATCAATCTAACACCTATGATTGACTGTTTATTGTTCATTCTAGTGTTTTTATTGTTATCTACTACTTTTAATCAGCCAAGTCGCATCAATTTAACTTTACCAGATGCACAAGGTGTTCCACCAAAACAGTACGATCATAAAATTGAAGTCGTGGTAGACTCTAGCGGACATTACGTCGTGAATGGTCAGGCGCTATCTACCAAGGATGAGGCTGATTTGAGCACTGCAATTAAGCAAATTGCTCAAGAGCGACGTGACTTTATGTTTATCATTGCTGCTGATGCAAAAGCATCCCACCAGGATGTTATTCGTGTTATGGATGTAGCAGGACAACTCGGTTTTGTTAACATCAATATTAGTACCAAAGTTCCTTCTAGAGGTTTTTCTGAGTGAATCAAGATTTTAAGGTTTATTTGCGTCTCATATCCTATTTAAAACCTTATTGGGGCGTGGCCTTATTAGTTCTTATCGGGTTCGGTATGAACTCAGCAACCGAGGTTTCTGTTGCTAAGCTCATTAAATTTATTATTGATGCAATTCAAAGTGCCAGTAGAGCGGATCTGGATTGGTTCCCTTTATTAATCATTTTATTGGTATTCTTCCGTGGCCTTGGCCTATTTATGGGGGGATACTATACGGCTGTGATCTCGCGTAGTTTAGTTTTTAGTATTCGCCAAGAAGTTTATGCAAAACTTCTAAGACTACCGGCTCAATATTATCTTGATAACTCTTCGGGACATATTACTGCCAAAATTATGTATAACGTCGAGCAACTTACAGCTGCTTCATCTGAATCATTAAAGACCATTGTTCGGGATGGCATGATTACGTTGGGGTTGTTAGGTTATTTGTTCTATACCAATTGGCGTTTAACAATTTGTATTATGGTGTTCTTACCTGTGATTGGGATTTTGGTGCGTAAAGCTTCAAAAAGAATGCGCAAGCTTTCGATGCAAGTTCAGGACACTATGGGTGATGTTAACCATGTAGTGCAAGAAAGTATTAATGGTAATGCAGTTGTTAAAAGTTTCGCTGGTGAAGAGTCAGAACAAGAGCGTTTCTATAAGTCATCGGAAGAAAACTTAAAACGTGGTTTAAAAATGGTGATTGTGCAAAACCTAAATAGTCCTGTTGTTCAAGTGGTGATGGCTTGCGCAATGGCTCTAATTGTATGGTTAGCATTAAGACCACAAATTTTAGGGAATACAACTGCTGGTGAGTTTGTTGCATATATTACGGCAGCAGGATTACTTTCAAAGCCTGTTAAAAACTTGACAGATGTGAATGAAAAGTTACAGCGGGGTTTAGCAGCTGCACACTCAGTTTTTGAATTATTAGATTTACCTGAAGAGCAAAATAGTGGTGAACTTAAACCCCAGTTGCAAGGTGCTATTCGTTTTGACCATGTTGTACTTAACTATACTGACGGTACGCAAGCGATTAAAGACTTTTCTTTAGATATTCGTCCGGGCGAAACAGTTGCTTTGGTTGGCCGTTCGGGGGCAGGTAAAACCTCTTTAGTAAATATGCTTGTACGTTTTCAGGAAGTTTCAAGTGGTCAAATTTATTTAGATGATTTGCCAATACGTGATATTGAGCTTTCAAGTTTGCGTACGCAAATTGCAATGGTAAATCAGCAAGTTGTTTTGTTTAACCGAACTGTACGTGAAAACATTGCTTATGGTCAGTTGCATAATGCAAGTGATGAAGACGTAATAGCTGCAGCAAAGGCTGCTTATGCCCACGACTTTATTATGAACTTACCAAATGGCTACGATACTGTTTTGGGTGCTCAAGGTCTAAATTTATCGGGTGGTCAACGTCAACGTATTGCAATTGCTCGTGCAATTTTGAAAAATGCCCCAATTCTCATTTTAGATGAGGCGACAAGTGCGCTTGATAATGAATCTGAACACTTTATTCAACAAGCATTTGATGAGGCTATGCAAGATCGTACAACGATTGTGATTGCTCACCGTCTATCAACCATTGAAAATGCGGATCGTATTGTTGTGATGGACCGCGGACAAATTGTTGAACAAGGTACTCATCAAGAATTACTTGCTAAGCACGGTGCTTATTATCAATTACATCAGCGTAATTTTGAGGACCATTAAGTATGTCTTTAGCCCAGCTGATCCAAAATGCATGGAATAAGCAATCAAGTTGGTTGATTGTTTTACGTCCTTTGTCTTGCTTGTATCGTGCTGGGTTTTTACTAAATCGTTATCTTTATAGTTCAGGCTTTAAAAAAGTTTATACCGCACCTGTGCCGGTCATGGTAATTGGCAATATTACGGTGGGGGGAAGTGGAAAAACTCCATTATTAATAGAGCTGGTCAATTATCTAAAGCAGCATAATGTAAAGGTAGGGGTAATTAGTAGAGGCTATGGTGGAGCTGGCCCTTTTCCTATGTTGGTAACATCGGCCAGTCAAGCAGCTGAAGCAGGAGATGAACCTGCTTTGATTGTACAGTCAACTGGCGTACCTATGGCAGTAGGACCCAATAGACAAGTAGCAATCGAGTTATTATTAGCATCGACTAAACTAGATTTAATTATTAGTGATGATGGGTTGCAACATTGGGCATTAGGTCGCCAAATAGAATGGATCGTACTTGATCAAAATCGTGGCCTTGGAAATAGAAAGTTATTACCAGAGGGATATTTACGTGAACCTGTGGAACGTTTAAAAACTAGTACGGTAATTGAGCATACTTTCACACCAACAACTACATTGCATATGCATCTTGATGCAGGCCAGCCTTACTTATTGAATCCTTCTTCGGCAACTGAATTATCATTCAATATTCAAAATAATTACCGTGCAGTAGTCGGTATTGGTTTTCCTCAGCGCTTTTACCAAACACTTAAAGGTTTAGGGGTGAAACAATTTCAAGAGCATGCTTTTCGTGATCATCATGATTACAGTATTGATGACCTTCTATTTAATGATGACCAACCTATCATTACAACTGAAAAAGATGCAGTTAAGTTGTTACCATTACTTGAAAAGCATCCAGAATTTAAACGACCTATTTGGGTCGTGCCAGTTAAAGCTGTTTTGTCTACAGAGTGCTATCAGGTTTTAAATCAACAATTGCAAAAGCTTGATATTCAAATATCTTAGGAAGAAAAAATGAAACATATCGTCATTCCAGCACGCTTCTCAAGTTCGCGTTTGCCAGGTAAGCCATTGTTACTTATTCATGATCGTCCTATGATTTTACGAGTGGTGGATCAAGCAAAAAAAGTTGAAGGTTTCGATGACCTATGTGTAGCAACGGACGATGAACGTATCGCTGAAATATGTCGTGCAGAGGGCGTTGATGTTGTTTTAACAAGTGCAGACCATCCATCAGGAACAGATCGTTTAAGTGAAGTTGCTCGTATTAAAGGGTGGGATGCTGATGACATTATTGTAAATGTACAAGGCGATGAGCCATTACTGCCAGCCCAGCTTGTTCAGCAAGTTGCAAAGCTTTTGGTTGATAAGCCAAACTGTTCAATGTCTACATTATGTGAGCCTATTCATGCGTTGGATGAATTTCAGCGTGATAGTATCGTAAAAGTAGTCATGTCTAAACAAAATGAAGCATTATATTTTAGTCGTGCAACTATTCCTTATGATCGAGATAGTGCTAAACAAGCTGAACCAACTTTACATAGCCAAGCATTTCGTCATTTAGGTTTATATGCTTATCGTGTGAGCTTATTACAAGAATATGTTACATGGGAAATGGGTAAACTTGAAAAGCTCGAGAGTCTTGAGCAATTGCGTGTTTTAGAAAATGGACACCGTATTGCTATTGCTGTAGCAGAAGCGAATTTACCACCAGGTGTTGACACTCAAGCAGACCTTGATCGTTTAAATAATATGCCTGTTGAGTCTTTTGAGTAAGCGTTAATTTAATGAATCAGAATGTGACTTCTAAGGTTTATCCGTGGCAACAGACAATGTGGGAAACGTTAACAACACGTTTTCCTAATATTGGGCATGGCTTATTATTTTATGGTAAACAAGGTTGTGGTAAACATGCTTTTGCTAAGCATTTCTTAGCGTGGGTACTTTGTTTAAATAAACAACCTCAAGGTGCTTGTGGTGAATGTAGTAGCTGTCAATGGTTAAAATCAGATACGCATCCAAACTATGTTCATATCACGACAGATGAAGAAAATAAAAAACAGAATGCAAAAATTAAAATAGAAAAAATTCGAGATTTATTGCCATTTGTACAACAAACTGGTGAGGGATGGCGTGTTGTTGTTATTGAGCCAGCTGAAGCTTTAAATCTTGCGTCATCAAATGCACTGCTAAAAACCTTAGAAGAGCCAGGTGAACGCGTCGTTTTAATCTTGTTGGCCGATCATTATTTGAAATTACCGGCAACGATTCGAAGTCGCTTACAGCATTTTGCTTTAGACCGTATTTCATATACAGAAGCCACATCTTATCTAAATGAACATTTAGCTGAAACAGTATCTGTACCACCTGAATTATTGCTAGGCCTTTCTAATGATATGCCTTTGCAAGCAGTTGAAATTGCGACTAGTGATTGGTTTGCTAAAAGACAGTCTTTTTTAGAAGACTGGACTAAAGTTGTAAATCAAAAAAATATGCCTTTATTTTATTCGGCTAAATGGCAAAAAGAACTCAACTTTAGTGATTTTATGATGCTTCTTGAATACTTGTTAGGGGATTTAATTTGTGTCAAGCTCAATCAACCACAGAAAAATATTGATTTACAGTTCGATCAATTAGCGCAAAACTATAATTTAGAAAGCTTATTCAGTCTTTATGAGGAATTACAGCAATCTAAAAGATTAGTTGAACAGAATGTACAAACACAACTCATCATAGATCAACTTTTTATAAAATTAATGAACGTTTAAGGGGAACACTAATGCAACCACAAATGGGTGGAATTATTCAGGTCAATATTCCAGATAGAGCAACATTGCAAGCAAGTTATATGGGATATGTACAAGGTGGGGGCTTGTTTGTACCATCAAAGCAAAAAGTGAAGATGGGCCAGGAAATTTTTATTTTAGCTACGTTACCAGAACAATCACAAAAAATTCCTTTAACTGGTAAAGTAGTTTGGATTTCACATAAGCAAAGTGGATTTAAACCGCAAGGTTTCGCAATTCAATTGAGTGGTGATAAAGGAGTTTACTATAAAGCTGAAGCTGAGCGGATTTTAGCTGGTAGTATGTCTTTAGATCGCCCAAGTTATACCATGTAAGCAGATAGGAAAGAACAGTGTTTGTTGATACCCATTGCCATTTAACAATGTTAGATTTAACGCCTTATAACGGTGATTTAGATCTCGCACTTGCTGCTGCGCGAGCAGATGGTGTTTCTAAGTTTATGGCAATTTCAGTTGACCTTGATGATTATATTGCTTTAGCTGAAATCGCAAAGCGTCATGAAGATGTGGGGTATACGGTAGGCGTACATCCGTGTGAGGATGTTGATACTATGGCTCGAGCAACGACTGAGTATTTGACTGAATTGGCTCAATCAGAAAAGGTGTGGGCTTTAGGTGAAACAGGTTTAGACTATTACCACAGCACTGACTTTATTAACGAGCAAAAAGATTGTTTTGCTCGTCATATTCAAGCCTCTAAGAATGTTAAAAAACCAGTAGTTGTTCATACACGTTCAGCAAAACATGATACGGTGGATATTATTCGAGCTGAACAATCTACACATGGTATTTTGCACTGTTTTACTGAGGACTGGGAAACAGCAAAAGCTGTATTGGACTGTGGTTACTATATTTCCTTTTCAGGAATTGTTTCATTTAAAAATGCTCAAGATCTACGAGATGTAGCCAAGCAAGTTCCTTTAGATCGGCTTTTGATTGAGACAGATAGCCCTTATTTGGCTCCCGTACCATATCGTGGTAAAACGAATGAACCAAAATATGTACCTTATGTAGCGAAAGCACTAAGTGAGGTATATGATAAGCCAGTTGAGGAAATTGCAAGAATCACCTCGCAGAATTTTGAAAATTTACTTAAAGCGATTTAACTTATAGAAACTATATAAAGAGAGTAATTGCGTGAAGATGGACCGTCAAGCTCAGTTCCGAGCAAGAGAAGCATTAATATTTCAAGTTGCGGAACAGTTGTTGTTAGAAAATGGCGAAGCCGGAATGACACTTGATGTGCTGGCTGCTGAGCTTGATTTGGCAAAAGGTACTTTGTACAAGCATTTTCAAAGTAAAGATGAATTGTACATGCTATTAATTATTCGTAATGAGCGCATGTTACTGGAAATGGTTCAAGATACTGAAAAGGCTTTTCCAGAACATTTAGCTTTCTTTATGTTGCATCATCTGCACCATCCAGAAAGAACAGTGCTGTTTCACCAAATTGAAGAAAAGCTTTCAATTACTGCCCAAGGTGTGCACCATCTTTTTAATGAACTTTACCAAGTGAGAAAGCAGCGCTTACGTATTATTATTCGTATGACTGATCATTATTTAGAGTCAATCCAGAGTCATATGACTACACGAGATTACTTAGCTTCAATTTGGTCACTCACTCATGGAGCTGCTGCAATTCTGAATTCAAGCTTTTATCAACGTTATTTGGGTTCAAGAGATACTTTGCGAGTAGCATACATTGACCAGGCATTAGCCTTACCCAAACAAGCAGTTGAGCAGTACGCTTAATAGGGCGATATGAAATCGAATCTACCATTTCAATCACAAAAAGGCTTTACCCTCATAGAAGTGATGGTAGTCATTGTGATTATGACAATTATGACTTCTCTGGTTGTATTAAGTATAGGTGGCGTCGACCAAAAAAAAGCAATGCAGGCGAGAGAGTTATTTTTACTCGATTTGCAGAAAATTAATAAAGAATCGCTTGATCAATCACGTGTATTGGCTTTAGAAACTCATGGTGAGACAGATGTCTCACCATTTTCTTATGAACTTTATGAATATCACGATCAAAGCACTTTACAAGTACAAGATATAAAAAACCGTTGGCAGAAATATACTGAGTTTAAAACACGGCAACTTCCTGCCCATGTGTCTTTTTCAGTACAACCCTTAGATGATCAGAATTATTCTAAAGCTAAAAATACAGATTTGATTGGAGGACAAACGCCTCAACTCATCTGGTTTGGCAATGGAGAAGCTAAAACCGTTAAAATACAATTTTATTTAGAACAAAAACCGATTGGTTCAGAAATACAAATAGATCACTTGGGTAAAATAAATGAAATCTAAAGGCTTTACCCTCTTAGAAGTTATGGTTGCTTTGGCAATCTTTGCTGTCGCAGCTGTCGCTTTAACTAAAGTGGCAATGCAGTACACTCACTCCACTTCAAATGCAATTTTGCGAACTAAAGCTCAGTTTGTAGCAATGAATGAAGTTGCTATGATGGAGATTAATCAAGAATGGTTGCAAGGAACTCAAAGTAAGCAAGTAACTTCCCAAGGTGAAACTTGGCAAATTGATAAGTCGGCTCAATCTACTATTAGCCCGAATGTTCAAAAAATTGATTTACAAGTGAGTTTGTATGATCCGGATAAGGGAAAAGTACAAAATGGCATTACTCATATGGTCTTTTTTAATTATCCAGTGAAAGCAAAATAATGATAAAAAATAAATATATTCACATCCGAAGCATTGCTTCTCGCCTTGCAGCACGATCGAGCAGTGCTCGATTAACTCGCGTCTCAGGATTTACTTTGGTTGAATTGTTAGTCGCGATCGCTATCTTTGCGGTTTTATCTTTATTGGGGTGGAAAATTTTCGATTACTTGCTCAAAGTTCGTGATCGTAATGCCGAACATGAAGTGCATTTATTTGAATTACAAGATGCTTATCAACAAATTCTTCGTGATACTTTGCAGATTATCCCTTTATCCGCAAACCAAGGTGGGCAACTTCATCCAGCTTTAGAAATCGATAATCAAATTTTACGTTTTAGTAAAGCTGGGGTAACAGATCCTTTAAAACAAGGCTTATCACCATTTGAACGAATTGAATATCGTTATGATGCAGATCAAAAAAAACTATATCGTCTTAAATATACAAATTTAAATACTTCGAACAGAGAGCAACCTTTATCGAGTACTTTGTTAAGTCAAGTCGACCAATATCAGATTATGGTTTTGACTCCGCAAGAAGTCACAAAATGGCCCGAGGTTAATATTGATCCAACGAAACCTAATGAGTTAAAAAAATTACCGAAAGGGATAAAAATCCAACTTACAGTCGCTGGTGTAAATTATGAATGGATTTATAGCTTAAATCAGGATGACTTATCGCTTTCACAGGAAGGTAATTCATAATGGCCGTTAGTTACAAACACCAACAGGGTGTCGCTTTACTGACAATACTTATTATGGTTGCCTTGGCTACAATTTTAGCGGCTTCTATTGCCAAGCATCAAAATAATACTATGGAAAATACAGCCTACTTAATGCGCCAAAATCAATCTTTGCTTTATGCAAAAAGTGCAGAAGCCTTTTTTTCAGAATTATTAATTCAAGATGCAAATAATGCAGGTGGAGTAGATCATTTAAAAGAGACATGGGCACAACCTATGCCTCCGTTTCCTATTGAAGATGGTTTGGTATCCGGACGTTTGCTTGATGAGTCTGGTAAATTTAATTTAAATAATCTAACTAATGGGGAAGGCATTGTAAATGAGGATGCTAAAAGTTGGTTTGAACGTTTATTGGTACGTGTGGGATTACCAGCCGAATTAAGCCAAGCTGTGATTGATTGGCAAGATCCAAATGATGAGCCAACTGGGCCAATGGGGGCAGAAAGTAGTTATTATGAAGGTTTGGATCCAGGTTACATGGCTGCGAATACTAAATTCCACCGTATTGAAGAGTTAAAGCTAGTGAGAGGCTTTGATGGAAAAAAATTTGATCTAATTGCTCCATATATTTCTGCTTTACCAGAAAATTCGAAGTTAAATATTAATACTGCTTCGCCATTGGTTTTAGCAAGTATGGATGAAAAATTAGATATAGGAGCTATTGAAAAAGAATTGCAAACACGCCAACAAAATTTAAAGTTCTTCCAAAATGTAGATGAATTGTGGCAATTGAATGCTTTTTCAGCGGTTGATAGTCAAAAGAAAAATCAAGTAAATAGTCTTATTGATGTTAAATCCAGCTTCTTTCAAGCTCAGATTGAAGTTGTTCTAAATAATAGGAAGCGACAGTTTACTAGTGCTTTAATGAGAAAAGATAAACAAGTATATGTTTATTCAAGAAGCATGGCTCCATTTAACTAAATAAATTTATTGATATTTTTTCTGAGTCTGTAATACTTGAAACTTATTAATAAAAGGGATGAGGTCATACTTCTGTATAGGCAGTATTTAAAGTAAAAATCAATATCTTCAAAATTTCTTCACATCTCTTATCATACTTTTTGCTAATTGTTTCTATTTGAAAAGTGGTGCGAAGTTTTTATCTTTTGCTTTATAATAATGTTCTTAGAAGGAATGATCGATTTGGCACATGTTAATTCGTAAGTTATTTAAGTTTGAAAATGCACACGTTGTACGTAACTGTACATCGGATCGTTGTAAGCGATCCATTCATGGGCATAGTTATAAAGTCGAGTTATTACTTAAAGCTTCGAAATTAGATCATGGACAAATGGTATATGATTTTGGGCTGTTAAAAGGCGTAATTAAGGACCTTTTCGATAGCTTTGATCATGCGATTTGTTTCTGGGAAAAAGATGATCCTCAATATATTGATGCTTGTAAGACTTTTAGCGCGCGTTGGATCTCTTTACCAGTTTCGCCATCTGCTGAGCAATTTTCTCGAATCTTCTTCTATTTAGCTCAGCAAGTATTACAATCTACTGTTACCCAAAATGGGGAAGGTGATGTTGAAGTCTATTCAGTGATTGTTCATGAAACCGATACAGGTTATGCCCAAAGTTTTCTTGAAGATATTCAAAATGAACAAATGGGGCTGTTAAACCTTGAGGGAATTATTTTTTCAGAACAAGTCCAATCCGAATGGGCTGATCCAAATATGTATGAAAATTTAAAACAAGGGATTAAGTTTCATAATCCGCATGTTAACTTACAAGTAGAAGTGTAAGTTAACTTCCTTTTGTTTGTAGAAATGAAAATTGATCTAGGATGACATTAATGCAATTAACTGAGCAACAGCAAGACAAACTCAGTAAAGTTCAATTAGAAGAAAGCTGGAAAAGATCATTAACTCCATTTTTACTGAGTCCTTATATGGATAGTTTAAGAGACTTTTTGTTTCAACAAAAACAGGCTCAAAAAACAATATATCCACCAAGTAAACAAATATTTAATGCTTTAAATATTACGCCGTTAGACCATGTGAAAGTCGTTATATTAGGACAAGATCCATATCATGGTCCAAATCAGGCAAATGGCTTAAGTTTCTCGGTTCAAAGAGGGGTTGCATTACCACCATCTTTACGTAATATTTTTCATGAACTACATACAGATTTGGGTGTGCCGGTTTCTCGTCATGGTGATTTAACCAAATGGGCTGAGCAAGGCGTACTTTTATTAAACAGTGTACTTACTGTAGAAGCAGGGCAACCCACATCACATCAAAAACAAGGTTGGGAAGAGTTTACTGACGCAGTAATTGATGTTTTAAATGAACAACGTGAACACATTGTTTTTATTTTATGGGGTGCTTATGCACAACGTAAAGGACAACGTATAAATAGAGAAAAACACTTGGTTTTAACTGCTGCACATCCATCGCCACTTGCGGCTAATCGTGGTGGTTTCTTTGGATGTAAAGTGTTTTCCAAAACAAATCAATATTTGAAACAACATGGCATTGAGCCCATAGACTGGCAATTGGACGCATGATGAACTCTCCCAATGTAAATAGCTATCATCCGGATTTGGTAGTTGAAGAAGCGAAAAATGGTTGGCGTATTGTACGTTTGAATCGACCTAAATCATTACACGCTTTAGATGAATCAATCGTAACGGCTCTATTACGAGTATTTGAAGACTTCCGTGATGATGAGCAAGTAAAAGCAATTTGGTTGGACTCGACTACACCAAAAGCATTTTGTGCGGGTGGAGATGTACGCAAATTACGTCAGCTGGTAATTAATCAGGAAGTAGAAACCGCAAATAAATTTTTCCAGCAAGAATATGCTTTGGATTTATTGTTACATAACTATGCTAAACCGGTTGTTGTTTGGGGCGAAGGCTATGTAATGGGTGGTGGTTTAGGCTTGTTTATGGCTGCACCTTTCCGTTTGGTTACACCATATTCACGTTTGGCTATGCCTGAAATTAATATTGGTTTATACCCTGATGTTGGAGCAAGCCGTTTCCTTGCTGACCGTGGGCAAATTGGTTTATTTACTGGTTTGACAGGTTCTATTATGACGGCTGCTGGGGCATATAGCATTGGTTGGGCGACGCATATTTGTGAAGCACAACGTGATAATGTTCTACAGAAAGTACTCAATATTAATTGGGCTCACTATCCGGCAGGTGATTTCCGTGCGATCGATGATACTTTAAATAGTTTACATCGCCCGGTTGCAGCAGGGCCATTACAAAATTCGTTAGACGTTATACATAGTGTTTGCCGTGGTTCAAGCTTTGAACAAGACTATCAAGCGATCGTCAGCTTGCGAGATGCAAGCAGTGACTGGTTGCGTCAAGCGAGTGAAAACTTACAAAAGGGCTCGCCTAGTACAGCAGCAATTACTTGGTTGTTATGGCAATGGGGTAAACAAGTTCATTCTTGGGATGAAGTTTTTGATCTAGAAGCGCAAATCTCTGAATGGAAAATTCGCCATCCTGACTTTGTGGAAGGTGTTCGCGCACGCTTAGTTGATAAAGATTTATCACCTGAATGGAAAGCATGTGAAGACCTTACATTACGAGGTATTTTGGCCGATGATCCACCGATCACGACGATTGATAGCTGGAATGCATTACTTAGACAATATGGCGTAGTGTCATAATCAATAATGTCTAAATTTAGTGATGAGTATTGGATGCAGCTTGCTTACGAGCAAGCTGAATTAGCAGCCAAGCAGGGGGAAATCCCTGTAGGAGCTGTAATCGTGAGTCAAAACAAGTTAATTGGAGCTGGTTTTAATGCTCCAATTGGTTTATCTGATCCTACGGCTCATGCAGAAATTCAAGCTATTCGTGCGGCTTGTGAGTCATTGAAAAATTATCGTTTACCTGAAGATGCGACTTTGTACGTTACGCTTGAGCCGTGCACAATGTGTGTGGGAGCATTAGTACATGCAAGAATTAAACATGTCGTATTTGGAACAACAGAACCTAAAGCTGGCTCACTCGTGAGTGCACGTCAATTATTAGAAAATGGTTATTACAACCATAAATTTACTTTTGAGCATGGATGTTTACATGAAAAATGTGCTCAACAGTTAAGTCTTTTTTTTAAGCAAAGACGTGAACAAAAGAAACAAGAGAAACAACAAAAAACGTCCTTAAATGATTAAAAAATGTCATGAGGTTATGGCACACTAACGCCGTTTCATTGACATGATTTATTTAAATAAGGAACTTTCATGCGTAATGTAATTACTATACAAAAAGAATTTAATGCTCCTCTTAGTGATGTCTTTAACCTGCTTTCTAAACATGCAGCTTACAACACTGCGTTTGCTCCACTACAAGTTGTGCGTGTTAAAGATTCAGCAGATCCTGAAAGACCTGATGGAGTAGGTTCTGTTCGTCGTATGGGGTTTGGCGTGATTAAACCACTTAAAGAAGAAATCACGCATCTCGAAGAAAACAAACGTATTGAATATAAACTGATTGATAATCCTCTAGTGAAACACCATTTAGGTCGAATCGAGTTCTCAGAAATTACTCCTTATATTACTTTAGTTACGTATCGTATCGAATTAACCGCAAAAGCTCCTGTTGTAAGTAAATTAATTCTTGCACAGCTAAAACTAGCGATTACACTAGGCTTTTCGAGATTAGCTAAAGCATTTGCTTCTTCGTGAGAGTTCAATGACAGTTCAAATTATTACTATTGATGGTCCGAGTGGTTCGGGTAAAGGAACATTAGCGGCGAAACTTGCTGCGTATTATCAATTTCATTTACTTGATTCGGGTGCCTTATATCGTTTGTTAGGGTTGTCATTACATAAACATGATTTATTGGAAAAATTAGATAGCCATTTAGATGAGTGTGTTAACTATGCTCGTCAGCTTAATATTAAGTTTGAAACCTCGGCAGAGGGAACATTAGTTTTCCTCGATGGGGAAGATGTAACCCAAACTATCCGTACAGAGCGAGTTGGAGAATATGCATCTAAAGTTGCAGCAATACCAGAGCTCAGACAAGCACTTTTTGAGCGCCAAAGAGCATTTGCACAAACTCCGGGATTAGTTGCAGATGGCCGAGATATGGCAACATCAATTTTCCCGGAAGCTAATGCTAAAATTTATTTGACTGCTTCAGCTGAGTCGCGTGCTGAGCGAAGAGTAAAACAGTTGCAGGGTATGGGGCTAGATGCTAAAATAAACGACATTTTAGCTAATATACAAGCGCGTGACAAAAGAGACATGGAGCGAGAAGTAGCTCCTCTCAAGCCAGCCGCAGATGCTTATATTATTGATAGTTCGGAATTAACGATCGATCAAGTATTTAAGTTGATGGTTGATTACGTCAATAGCCGTACTGTTAGCAACTAAGATTATCAGTTGACGCATAGCTTGATCAGTCTATAAAGACTATGTTGATACTTAACTAAACCGGCCTTGTCTGATCCAAGACCGCTGACTTTATCAGGTATATCATGACCGAATCTTTTGCAGCCCTCTTTGAAGAAAGTGAATTAAACCTCAACGTTGAAAAGGGTGCAGTCATCCAAGGTGTTGTTGTAAACATCGATAGTGACTGGGTTACTGTTGACACTGGCCTTAAATCTGAAGGCATTGTTGACCGTGCTGAATTTTTAAATGAACAACGTGAACTTGAAGTTCAGGTTGGCGATACTGTTGACGTAGTTGTTGAAGCTCTTGACAACGGTATGGGTCAAACAGTTTTATCACGTGAAAAAGCTAAACGTGCTGAAACTTGGACTAAACTTGAAAAAATCTTTGAAGATGGCGAAATCGTTACTGGTGTTATCTCTGGTAAAGTTAAAGGCGGTTTCACTGTTGACATCGGTCCTGTTCGTGCGTTCTTACCAGGCTCATTAGTTGACACTCGTCCTATCCGTGACACAACTCACCTTGAAGGTAAAGAGTTAGAGTTTAAAGTAATCAAGCTTGATGCTAAACGTAACAACGTTGTTGTATCTCGTCGTGCTGTTATGGAAGCTGAATCTTCTGCTGACCGTGAAGCATTACTTGCTCAACTTGAAGAAGGTCAAACAGTTACAGGTACTATCAAAAACCTTACTGATTACGGTGCATTCGTTGATCTTGGCGGTATTGATGGTCTTCTTCATATCACAGATATGGCTTGGAAGCGTATCAAGCATCCTTCAGAAGTTGTTGAAGTTGGTCAAGAAGTTACTGTTAAAGTACTTAAGTTTGACCGTGAACGTAACCGCGTATCTTTAGGCCTTAAACAATTAGGCGAAGATCCATGGTTAGCGATCATGAGCCGTTACCCTAAAGGTTCTATCGTTAAAGCACGTGTTACTAACTTAACTGACTACGGTTGTTTCGCTGAAATCGCTGAAGGCGTTGAAGGTTTAGTACACGTTTCTGAAATGGACCACACTAACAAAAACATCCACCCATCTAAAGTTGTTCAGATCGGTGACGAAGTTGATGTTATGGTTCTTGAAGTTGACGAAGAACGTCGTCGTATCAGCCTTGGTATCAAACAAACTCGTGCTAACCCATGGGAAGAGTTTGCTAAGTCTCATGAGAAAGGCGAAAAAGTTTCAGGTACAATCAAGTCTATCACTGACTTTGGTATCTTCATTGGTTTAAATGGCGGTATCGACGGTCTAGTTCACTTGTCTGATATTTCTTGGAACGAACAAGGCGAAGAAGCTATCCGTCGTTACAAGAAAGGTGACACTGTTGAAGCAGTTATCTTGTCTGTAGACGCTGAAGGTAACCGTATCAGCCTTGGTATCAAGCAATTGAACAGCGATCCGTTCAATGATTTCTTAGCTGCTAACGAACGTGGTGCTTTAGTTAAAGGTACTGTAACTGCAGTTGATGCTCGTGGCGCAACTGTTAAGTTAGCTGACGAAGTAGAAGCTACTCTTAAAGCTTCTGAAATCAACCGTGACCGCGTTGAAGATGCAACTAAATTCTTAGAAGTTGGTCAAGAAGTTGAAGCGAAAATCATCAACGTTGACCGTAAATCTCGCTCTATCAACTTGTCTATCAAAGCGAAAGACGAAGCTGAAGAGAAAGAAGCAGTTGCTAACTTGCGTACAGCATCAGCTTCTCAAGACAATGGTCCTAAGACTATTGGTGACTTGATTAAAGCACAAATGAAGTAATAAGTTAACAAAGTACAGTTTCATGTAATGAAATTGTACTTTTTATACAAATTACTGTAAACGGTAGCGTAGTATTCAACATACTGCGCTACCGTTTTGTATTTAAACAGGTTATTATCAAACGACTTAGAGTAGTAATAAATAACGAGGTCGTAGATGACTACTGAAGCTCTTAATAAGTCTGATTTGATTGAACGCATTGCGCTAAAAAATCCACACTTGGCTGAACCATTAGTGGAAGAAGCGGTTAAGATTATGATTGACCAAATGATCGAAGCTCTTTCGTCTGACAATCGTATTGAAATCCGTGGTTTTGGTAGCTTTGCATTACACCACCGTGAACCTAGAGTTGGTCGTAACCCTAAAACAGGTAAGTCAGTAGATGTTGCAGCGAAGGCTGTTCCACATTTTAAACCAGGTAAAGCACTCCGTGATGCAGTGAATGAATCTGGAAAATAAATAAAACTCATAAGTGGGGTGCCTATGCGTTATATTCTAATTGCATTACTCATTATTGTATTTGGCTATTCTTTAGCACTTGTTTTGCAGAACCCAACAGAACTTCCTGTTGATTTATTATTTACTCAAGTTCCTGCAATGCGTTTAGGTTTATTATTGTTGCTTACCTTAGCGCTTGGAATTGTGGTTGGGCTTTTATTAGGTGTGCAAGTTTTCCGAGTTTTCCAAAAAAGCTGGGAAATTAAACGTCTCCGCAAAGATATTGATCATTTGAGAAAAGAACAAATTCAAAGTGCTCAATTGGCGGCAGCAGAAGCAGCTGCAAATGTAAGACATGAAAAAACTGTTGTAGATATTTATCCCCAAGATAAAAACTCTACTCCTTTATAATTTTTGGTACTACTCTTTATCTCGTCATAAAGAGTAGTATTTTCCCTTCTATATTCCTCATTATCCTTCTAGTTTAAAATTACTATTTCCTCATTTAAGAACTTGGTTCAATAGATTTCTTTATTACTGGCTGACTTGTCTATTATAATAGCGCTGATTTTATGTGATGGAAGAAAGTCTCTTGAGTATCATTGTTGCGTTGGACGCTAAAAGCCAATATGACGCTTTAAAAATTGTTGAACAACTTGATCCTACTTTATGTCGCGTAAAAGTAGGTAAAGAGCTTTTTACTCATGAAGGCCCATCTGTTGTAAAAAAACTTCAAGAAGAAAATTTCGAAGTTTTCCTAGATTTAAAATTCCATGATATTCCAAATACGACGGCCCAAGCTGTATGTGCTGCCGCAGACTTAGGTGTATGGATGGTTAACGTACATGCATCAGGTGGCCGTAAAATGATGGAAACCTGTGTGGAGCGTTTAAAAGCAGGTAATTATCAAACACAATTAATTGCGGTAACAGTTTTAACTTCTATGGGGCGTGAAGATTTAAAAGATATCGGGTTAGATATTGAACCTGTAGAACAAGTTAAAAGATTGGCGAAACTTACTAAAGAAAGTGGTTTAGATGGTGTAGTTTGTTCTGCTCAAGAAGCTAAAATTCTTCGTGAGTTAATCGGACAAGATTTCTCTTTAGTTACTCCGGGAATACGTCCTGAGGGTAGTAATGCAGATGACCAAAAACGTATTGTAACTCCGAAACAGGCAATGCTTGATGGGTCTACACATTTAGTTATTGGTCGTCCGATTACTAAAGCAGAAAATCCAACTGAAATGTTGAAATCAATTCTTGCTTCAATTGCTTAAAAGTTTAAAAACACAGTAATTAAAAGTGGAGCGAGTAGACTTAAGAGTAAGCCGCTCATCATGGCATGTGGTACATAATGTGTGCCACATGACTGTTTTACCATTGCTAATGTTACATCCATTGAGGTAGCGCCAGCACTTGAAATCGCTGGACGTGGAAAACGCCAACCCATTGTATACATGAGTAAAATTGCAACTATCTCTCTAAATAGATCTGTAAGCAAGGCAATCCCACCTAACTCAGCTGAATGTAGCTGTGTAAATAAAATACCTGACATTGAATACCAACCATAGCCTTGGCCCAAAGCTAATATTTCATTAAGTGTAAACTCATGACCAAGTAAGGAATAGTTGAGAAACCCAGCTAAGCACGAGCCTATAAAGGCGGCCAAAGGTACAATAAGAATTTTCCAGCTTAACCATGTGCGATTAAAATGAGTAAAAGCAAGTTCGATTCCGATTAAAAAAATAAAAAGTAATAGTAAATACCAACTATTAAAGGGAATATGGGTGTGTAATTGGGTAAGAAGAATTCCTAAAATCACGCCTATTGTTAAAGCTAGAAATGCCTTGGCAATATTTTTTAATGCATTCATAAAAAGTTGAAGTGAAATTTTCCCTTTAACACTTTCTTTATCAAAAATTGTATAGGCGAATAAGCAAGTAAAAAAAGAACCAAGAGAAGTGGTTAATGCAATTAATAGAGCAGGTGGAAGTATAGTAGAAGGATTATCAATTTGGTCAAGGGCGAGTGTTAGTTCTAAAGCTACACTGGTTAGTAAAATATAAGAAAAATAAGGCAGGATTTTAAAAATAAAATGCCGAATATTTATTGAGAGTTTAGGACCTAGAAAATAACCAAATGCTAATACAAGAAAAATTTGAATAATGAGACTAATGGACTGCATATAATAATAGATAGATTGTTATCAACCTATCTATTATGTATTGAACATATTATGCTGCATAGCTCTGTGAGCATTTATTTAATAACAAATAATCTTTAGGATTAACTTTACGAGTGTCTAGCCAATATTTCCATGTATAAGTTGGCCATAAAGAAAAGTTCTTTCCATCGGCAGCTTGATACCAGCTGCTACATCCGCCAGCTTGCCATACAGTACCTTGAAGTTGTGTTTGTATTCTTTCATTGAAAGAATCCTGAACTTCCGGTTTAATTTCTATAGCGCGCTGTCCAGATTTTTCAACTAGATTAATAAGCTGTAAAATATAATTAACTTGTGACTCAATCATAAATATAATCGAATTATGACCTAAAACGGTATTTGGCCCGACCAGTTGAAATAGGTTAGGAAAATTCTTGGTCATAATTCCATAATAACTTTCTGCACCGTTTTTCCAGGCCTGTTTCAATTCAATTTGATTGCGACCAATACATGTAAAATGTTTTAAATAAATACGTGGATCGGTAACAAAACCAGTTCCATAGATTAAACAGTCAATTGGTCTTTCTTTTCCATCCTTTGTAATAATACTGTTCTCTTTAATTTCTTGAATACCCTCGGTCACTAATTCAACATTTTTACGGTTAAAAGTAGGGAAGTATTTATTTGAAATAAGAATGCGTTTACAGCCCATCACAAAGTCTGGTGTAAGTTTCTTGGCTAAATCTTTATCTTTAACTTGGAAACTTATAAATGCCTCAGCTAATTTTTGCCCATATTTCATGATTTGCGGCTGAACTATAGGAACAACGCGAGATTCATTACTCCAATAAAGGCGGCTGCGATGAATTTGTCGATAGAAGTTTGATTTTTTAAATAGAGCTTTGCTCAAATTAGAGTATTTACGCTCATCTCGTGGGATAACCCAAGCTGCTGTACGTTGGAATACATATAATTGCTTAACGTCTTTTGCGATTTCTGGAATATATTGAATTGCACTACCACCAGTACCGATGGAAGCAACTGATTTACCTTCTAGACTGTAGTCATGTTCCCATTGGGAAGAGTGAAAAACTTTACCCTTGAACTTTTCAATACCTTGAATATGAGGGATTTGTGGAATATGTAGCGGACCTGATGCAAAAACTACAAATTGTGCTTCGAGAGAAGGTTGGTTTGCAAAATCTAGTGACCATACATGGCGCATTTCATCATACTGTACATGAGTAACCTCATGGTTAAACTTACAGTAGTTTTTAATTTGATATTGATCGGTTATATCTTGGATATAATCGAAAATTTCAGGAGCTTCTGCATAACGTTTTGACCAGTCAGTTTTAGGTGCAAAAGACAAAGAGTACATATGTGATTGAACATCACACGCAGCTCCTGGATAGCGGTTTTCACGCCAAGTTCCACCGACATCATTAGATTTTTCTAAAATAAAAAAATCTGATTGTTGGCTTTGTAACAGACGAATAGCCATGGCAAGGCCACCGAATCCAGCACCAATAATTGCGATTTTAGTTTTTTGAATAGCATGTTGTTTTGCGTTTAGCATTGGAAACCCTGCATATGCGGTAAAGAGGATTGCAGGCAAGACTAACGTTTTTTAAACAGTTTAAACATGATTGTATCGACGTGAAAATTGATAGATTCGGCAATTAATTTTATCACTTCTTTATAGTAAAACATTTCAGTCTAGGGAAATTGATAAAAGAATGAAACGATCGGCACTTGGTTTAATCTATTTAATTCAAGGAATGCGCAATGCGGGCATTGATGTCGACTCACGTTTGGCAGATATAGGTATTAAAGTAGATTCCTTGGACCCAAGCTCAACAATTCATGACAGTTTGGAATGGGATATACAGCAAATTATTAGTGAGAATGTTGACCCAGAGAAAGGATTATTTATTGGACAACATTATGCATTGGCAGGTTATGGTCCTTTACTCATGTTACTTGTGACCAGTCATGACATACAAACGGCGTTAGAAAAAGGCATACAGTATCAAAAGCTTACTCATTTATTTGGTACTTTGAGCTTACAAGAAACTGAAAATCACATCATTTTGAACTATTTACCGGTCGATTTAAAAACAGAAATCGGTTTACTTCGTGCCCAATGCGAAATTTCGGGTACTTATAAGTTTATTCAGGATATTTATACCATGATGGGCTTAAAAATGCCTGATATGCGTATAGATTTACCATTTCCGAAACCCTCTGATCCAGATACCGTTGCTCAATATTACGCATATTATGGAGATGATCTACATTTTAATTCTACACATGCAGCATTTAGCCTAAGTAAGAATGTGCTGGAAATAAAAATTCCTTCAGCAGATATTATTACTCATCGTATCTATGAGGCTAAATGTATCAAAGAAATAGAAAGATTAAATGAACAAGATCATCAAATACCGCCTATTATTCAATATGTGCAAGATTATTTAGAGCTACAACAAGGAATTATCCCGAGCATGGCGGAAACCGCTTTTGCTTTGAAAATGCCTGAAAGGACATTAAGGCATCAATTGCAGCAGCTTAATACGAGTTATAAACAAATTCGTGAACAGATTATTAAGAATAAGGCGCTTAAACTTATGGAATATAAAGAGTATTCAATAGAAGTTATTGCAGAAGCACTTGGTTATTCTGAACCTGCCGCTTTTAATCATGCATTTAAAAGATGGTTTGGACAGAGTCCTCGGCAATATGGAAAAGAGTTTTACTGAGTGTAACTCTTGATGCTAAAAGCTAATGTGGTCGGACAAAATGTTCGCTATACTCTCTTCAGTTAAAATTGAAATAAAATGATATGTTAAATTTAAAATCTTCTCATAGTACTGCATTTACTCCGTCTTCCCCAGCAGAGCGCTATGCTGAGGCATTGGCTTCAGGCCAGTTTATGGCAGATGAGGCACAAGCACAGGCAGTGCAAGAATTAGATCGTGTATGGAAAGAACTTTTAAATCGTTATAAGGCTTCTAAAAAAGCTTTCCGTCGTTTCCGCCGCCAAACTTCTCCAAAAGGTGTATATATGTGGGGCGGTGTAGGACGTGGCAAAACTTGGCTTATGGACCAATTTTATGAGTCTGTACCATTTCGCCGTAAAACACGTATGCATTTTCATCACTTTATGCAACATGTTCATAAAGAGTTAAATAAACTTTCGGGTCAACGTAATCCACTCGATATCGTAGCTGATCAAATTTATAAAGATGCTGTCGTTATTTGTTTCGATGAGTTTTTTGTCTCGAACGTAACTGATGCAATGATTTTGAGTGACTTATTCCAAAAATTATTTGTTCGTGGTGTAACACTCATTGCAACTTCAAACATTGCACCAGACGGTTTATATAAAAACGGGATTCACCGTGATCGTTTTATTCCTACAATTGAAATGGTTAAAAAGAACTGTGTCGTTTTAAATGTAGATGCAGGAGTGGATTACCGTTTACGTGTTTTAAAACAGGCTCAATTGTTTAAATCACCATTAGGTAATGAAGCTCAAAGCTGGATATCAGAGCGTTATACTGCTTTAACTCATACTCAAACAAATTCTCATGAACCGATTGTGATCAATAACCGTGTTGTTGAAACCCTAGGGCATACGGAAGATGTTTTATGGTGTGAGTTTTCTGAACTTTGCTTAAAGCCCCGTAGTCCAGCAGACTTTATTGAAATTGCCAATATTTATAATACGGTTTTGGTCAGCAATGTTCCTCACTTAACAGACTTCCTGTCTGAAGGCACACGTCGTTTTATTTATCTAGTCGATGAATTTTATGATCGTGGAGTCAAACTACTTTTAACCTCTCAAGATAGTATTATTGATATCTATCAAGGCGAGAAATTGGCTTTTGAAATTGAGCGTACTCGTTCACGTTTATTAGAAATGCAGTCAGATGAGTATTTGCATTCTGAACATCGACATATTGATGCGACTAAAACTTCTTAAGAAATCAGATATGAAGAGCGCTCTAAATTGAGCGCTTTTTATTAAATTTAATCAAATTTCATTTGTTTAATAATTATAAAAAACAATGACTTATAAATTATATTTAATTTGCTTGCAATTCAATTTGCATAGAATTTAAAATCAAGTGCAACAAAAGTGCAGCAAGATTTTAAACAATGGCGACCTTTCAAAAACGCAATGGTAGAGTGACAGCTACCGTTAGAATTAAGCCGCATCCGGCTAAATCAAAAACATTTGATACTTTGCGCGATGCAAAGAAGTGGGCGCAAGAAACAGAAGTAAGATTAAAGAATGAAAAGTTAGAGATTTTCGACCATATTATATTTAAAGATGCCTTAATTGAGTACCGTGATACTGTCTCTATTAATAAACGTGGCTATGAAAAAGAACGAAGAAAAATAAACTTTTTATTAAAAGCCATGTATGTAGATCAGCCGCTCATTCAAGTTAATAAAGACTTCTTAACAGAATGGCGTGAGCAAAGGCTTTTAAATGTTAAAGGTGCCACGATTAGGCGTGAGTTTATTTTGCTGTCAGCTTTTTTCACTTGGTGCATTGAGGTCAAGCGATGGCTATCAGTGAACCCTCTACGTGAAATTAAGTTCCCTTCAGAATCACCGCATCGAGAACGTGTAATTAGTGATGAAGAAATAGAAATTTTATTACCTTTCTTATCTACTGAGATGCGCTATATCTTTTTAATCGCTTTACAAACTGGAATGAGACTTTCAGAAATTTGCAATCTGAAATGGGAAAAAATTAGATTGAGTAAAAACTATTTAATTTTAGACCTTACAAAAAATGGTCGTGCAAGGGAAGTGCCTTTAAGCTCCCAAGCGGTTGAGATCTTTAAATCCATCGGCCCAAAAAAGCAAGGGTATGTATTTAGCATAACTAGCGATGATGCAACCGATGAATTTCGTGATGCTAAGTTAGAAGCGGGTTTAGAAGGTTTTACTTTCCATGATAGCCGCCATACTGCAGCAACTAAAATTGCTTTAAAAATCCCGCTGCTTGATCTGTGTAAAATGTTTGGGTGGAGTAATCCGCGGCGTGCGATGATTTACTACAATCCCACATCTAGTGAGATTGCAGCGCGGCTTTCACAGCCGTAAGCGAATAACGGCCTTTAATATCTTTGAATCTATGCTCTTTGGCTAACTTCTTAAATGAATGGTAGGATAAGCCCGGTATACGTTCACATAATTGCGTAATGTTAAGCAGCTCATCGCCTTGGGCTGCTAAGACTTTGGATACCGCATTTTCACAAGCTTTCTCCATCAACTGCGCTAATTCATTCGCAGGCATAGAAACAAATTTAACTTCTGTCATTCCACCCAGCCTCCTAAATCTAAATAGTTTTGACTCCACTCATTAGCGCAATCAGAAATAAATGTTTCCTTTTGCAGTTCATCCATTGCATTCCAGTCATCTTCATCAATGAATTCACTAAGAGGGTAAAAATCTTCCTGAGTGGCATTTGCAATACCAATTGCCATGTAGAACCGAATTTTTAAATCTTTAAATGCTTTTTCACTCATCCCTCAGCTCCCGATTCGCTTGGTACTTTATTAAAATGCATCCAATGTGAAGGTGGATCATTTTGATAGTTTGCCCATACGCTATTTAAATCTTCATCAATAGTCATATAGTCTTGTTCTGGAGTGACATCAGGAGCATCTGCCCAACAAATAAGTACCATTATGTCAGTAGGTGGCAATTCAACAGTCACACTAATCCAAGTTGGAACTTTGGATTCCATGAAATTTACGGCTTTTTTCCACATTGCCCAGCCACTATTTACTCGATGGTAAATATCAAAAAGATCTTCTTCACCTAGATCGGTTTTGATACCTTCAACAATATCAAAACAACCGCCATTCATATCAAATTCGAGTACATCTAAATGCCCCGGAACCCAATATTTTTCTTTAAAAATAGGCAATTGCTCAGCCCAAAATGCTTGTTTTTTTGTCAAATCTTTCATGCCCCAACTCCCACACCAACTTTTACAAACTTTGTGCCATCTGGATCCACACCAAGCTCTTCACAAATTAGGATTGCGACAGTTCTTCCGACACCAAGCATATTTTTCACATGGACCCAATTTTGTGAGGTTCTGAGAATTTTCGATCTATGCAAAGATCTCAGCAAAAGATCTCTACAACCATATTTAAATGTTTGATCACCGCTTTTTAGGTTCAATGCATCTAACTTATGATCAGTGCTGATAATTTCATGCATATCATTTAGAGTAATGTTTACTAAATTCTCAAGAGGGATTTCGGGACTCTGATAGCCGCCTTGTGTGTTGGCGACAACAACTTTGGTTGAACCAAAATTAATGTCAGAATTTTTTAATAGATGCACAAGAGACTCGATAGTGACTTGAGCAGTCATTGCTGTAAATTTAAGTTCCATATCAAGCCTCTGTAGTTGTTTCAGTTTGAGTTAATTCAAATCGGCGTTTTTTGACAAAATCCATCAATTTCGTTTGGATTTCTTGCGGTTTGCCACCTATATCAACCTCAAGAATATCTAAGGTTGCTATGTCTGGAGCCGTTTGTATTTGAACCATTAGTGATGGCGGTTCTTTAGCTTGTGGCTGAGTAAAAGTTGTTAGGCGCTTATTAATCGCATCCAATAATGGTTTGCGTTGCTCTTCGCTCCAGTGGCGTGTGCGCCTAACTAAATCATTTGCGCTTCCCGGTGAAGTAGTGTTTTCCAATTCATCCAACAGGCTTTTCAATTTAACTTCATAATTTGATTCAGAAGTTAATTCCAAAGATTGTTCTTTTGGCGCATCACCATCTTTAAAATGCTTACCTAAACAAAGCTCAACTTCTGATGGATCTGGAATATCAGCACTCACCTCAATAACTGAATCGTCAGACTGAGCATCCAAGTTAATGACGCAACTTCCACCGCTTATCCGAACCAAAGCAACCGCATGCTTAATTACGTTGAACTCATCTAAATGAACCATCCCACGTTCAAGAAGCAACTTATCTTGCTTAGAGTCACGCCATTTAAATTGCTGGTAAGCCTTCTCAGTCAAAATAGAAGGGGAGAAGCAAACAGTTCCTTTCTTTGGTGCTTCTCTAATAGGCTCAGGGACCAGCATTTCACCAATTTGAATTTCACGAGGTTTTAGGGAAAATTCATATTTATCAAATACCGAAAAGCTCCACTCAAGAGGGTGAAAGTCTGTCCAGCCGTTATTGTTTATAAGAAGCGGTTCGCCGTTTGCCCATGCTAGTTTTGCTTCATTCTTTTCTAGTAACTTCATGCTCTTTCACCTATTTTCAGCGATTCTTTATGCTCAGTTGCCGCAAAAATATTTATATCCTTTGACTCCATATAGCCATCTGACATAGCTGATAAAACACGGCCATCTTCACTATCAAAGCGCTGGAAACCAGTAAATTTTCCATTTGGATTAAAGTTATCCATTTTCGTTTCTTGGTAAGCCTTGATTTGCTCTTTGATTTCCAAATTAGGATTCAAGTTTTTAACTTTTGAATAAACGTTTTGAACCCATCCCGAACAATACGCATCGGCTAATTTCGTCTTATTTGCGCGCTTAAAGCGAAATAGATTATTTTCTATATACTCGGCACGGTTTTGTTTTAACTTTCTAAACAAAACCTCAAACGCGTAATTGGCAATTTCAGGCCCGGACCCAACACCAATAAATACAAGGTCTGAATTAAAATACTTGCAGTGAGATATTACAGACTTGCAATCCAATGCCTGTGCAATAGCACTATGAAGAGCCAAAACCCATTGAGCAGGTTTTTGTACCTTTAATTCATAAGAAACTTCGCAAACATCGGCTGCTTTAATGTGTTTTTCATTAACACCATGTTTTTGCATTAAAGCTTGCATTTGCTTGATTGCCAGTGCCGCTTCATGTTCATTTGAGCTTTTTGATAGTTCAAAGCAACGTTTGATTTTTCTTAGAATTACTTCTTCCATATCAACCACCAAATAGATATGAAATAAAAGCAATCAAACCAATAAACATCAAATACCCAATGAACATAACTAGAAGCATGATCAAAGTGTCTTTGAAGTTCGGCCAAAAGTGATCGCGCCAGCTATGCTGAAAATCTGCTGGCTGCGGTTGAGTGCAGCATGGGCGAGTCGTTTGACTCTCTATTGTTCTTACTTTCATATTGACCTCGTATTAAATGCCGCGCAGTGTTCGCCGTGCGGGGCTTTTGTTGTCTACGAGATAAATACTACTTTAAGTAGAAATTAAGTCAATATAAAGTAGTAAATATTTTCTACTTAAAGTTGAGTGTGTTTGATTTTAAATAATAAAAAACCCACAAAAAGTGGGCTAAAAGAAAAAGATTAATATTTGGTTTCAAAGATTGGGGCTGAAAGTTAGTAAATATCTCTATATAGACCAACCACCTTACCAACTAAACGGCAATCTTCTGAAAGTTTAATAATTTTATCAGGCCAATCAGGGTTTAAAGGCTCTAGGAATTTGCTAGTTCCTTCACCCTCAATGATTAGCTTTTTAAATGTAGCTTCTGAATCACCAGCACAGGCAACAATAACAAGATCATCTGTTTTAAGGTCGAATGTTTGAATGTCTGGATTAACATAAATTCTATCGCCCGGTAAAAACGTTGGGGCCATAGAATACCCTACAACTTTTAAAGCATATCCATTCTTACCGCATCTACGGTTTGGCGGTAAATATTCTTCAATTTCCGTATCTTTCAAAACTGTCTCAATCGGTGTAAATGAACCAGCCGCAACCCAAGAGATTACTGGAACTCTGCGTCCTTCGAAACCAACTTTATCTGATAAATCGATATTATTGTCTAACTTAGTACCATGGTCTAAGTAACTAATTTCTACTCCAAAAATATCAGCTAATGTTTGTAGCTTTTCAATTCTTGGTTTAGCTGTACCAAGTGTATACCTACGAGCCATCTCATAAGAAACACCAATAGCCTTTTTTAACTCATTGATAGTTTTAATTGGAGAGTCTTTTGCCTTCATCAATGCGTTGAGTCGGTCCGCAAAGTCTTTGTATTTAGCGTCTTCCATCAAAATAGGCTTCTTTTCTACTGTTGGTAGAATTTTACTATCAATTTTTAGTTGCACCAATTCTATTTTTGGTAGTATATTGCTTTCTACTTTAAGTAGGTTTTTTGGTGTCATTTATGACTACTCCACATGAAGCATTTAACAATGCTGTGACTTTTGCAGGGAGCATCTCAGCTTTAGCTCGAAAAATAGGGGTTACACCTTGGGCTGCTAGCAAATGGAACCCTGAGAAAATTCCAGAAGATCGCTGTTTAAAAATTGAGGAAATTACTCAGGGTCAAGTTAAGGCAGAACAACTACGACCAGATATCAACTGGGAATATGTTCGCAAGAACCTTAAGAAGCAAAACCAATCCGTGAGCTAATTCTCACAAATTAATAAACGTGCGTATACGTGAAATTTAAAGAGGGATTCACATATGAGTGAAATCAACTTAAGTCCAGAGGCTAAAACGGCAATTTACAAAATGGTTCACCAGTCACAGGGAATTACGCCGCAAGAGATTGCAAACGTACTTGGTGACTCATACAAGAGCGTACTCAATTACGCAAATCCAAACATGGAAACCCATTTACCAAGCATTAAAAAGCTTGAGGCAATGATTCAGTTTACCCGCAACCCGGCATTAGTTAAGGCATGGGCACACATGCTTGGTTTTGTATTGGTTCCAGCTAATCAAGCTGATGAAAAATCGCATGAAGTGAGCATCGTTGAAACCTTGCTGCATATCAATATCAACAATGGTCAAGCTAATCAGCAAGTTCATAACGTTTTAGAAGACGGTGTGGTAACGCCATCTGAATTGGCAGACACGGAAGCAATTTTAGAAGAAATGGAAAATCACATTCATCAACTTCGACAAGCTCTTAAGGCAGCCGCTTCTAATTACATTTCGAATTCACAAAAAGAAAAAGCTTGATCGGCGAAATCAAGCTTTTGTCAATTCATTAATTTTCGAGGTCAATGAATATGAAAACTAATTTAACACAACACCCTTGTGAAAACAAATGCTCTCAATTCAATGGGGAACAGTGCCGAACTTGTTTGATTGGTGAAGATCTTGGCGATGACCGCCATCTTGCTAATCACATTTCTACAAAGTGCCAAGTTATTCCTTATGACGAATTAAAGCACCTCAATCGCGCACATCAAGCAATAGGGGAAGTTTCATGAGCACACAATTTCAATCTCAAGCAGATTTTAAGCAAACAAGCCAAGTCCAATCGTTTTATGAGCCAGCAATGGCGGTTGTTAATGAGTTGATGGCTGTTAAGAAATCTAACCTTAAGAGTAAAGGCTACGATGAGAATAACGCCGCTATTACGAAAGAAGAGTTGCGCCAATCTTTAATGCGCCGTTTACGTATAAGCCATTTCATGGCCTCTCAAATAGTCACCAGTTTGTCTAAATCTGGTCATATCCGTGAGTTTGGGGGGTATGTTGCTCCGAAGGCGGTGAGTAATGACAAGTAGCGCTACAAAAATACAGATCAAAGGTGAGGATCCAAAATATCCAATCGCATTTGATGTGGAGCTTATTGCACCAGTGCGTATTTATACTGCGGTTGAATTGGCAGCTATGCCGCTCTCGCAAATGATTCGTTGCCGTGATGCTCAAGAGGAGTTTTACATCAACAACAAAAAGCTTTCAGGCAGAGCAAAAGACATTAAAGATCGCCTTGTTGCAGGTGAGAAATTAACACTTGTGCTTGAAAAAAAACATTCAAGAGTAACTCAGACGTATTTCATTGGCGAAGAGATTGTGGGCAAGAGAATTGTCAAGCAACTCGAAACACGCCGTTTTATACGCCTCCCAAAAGTGGAGGGTATAGCGTGAACCAAGCCATAAACCACCTTGAACTAAAAAGCCATTCACACACCTGTGTAGATCCGCACAAGTGCGCAGTATGTCGTGCATACGTTCAGCAAACACACATTAGCAGCGTTCTTTTTGGCGCATTAGCGAAACTGGAGAAGAAGCATGGCTAATTTTATCTCTAATGCATTTATGCTGCCTAATGACCTTGTTGACAAAGGTTTCATGGCTCAAATGAGAGGGGCGGCTTTACCGTGCTATTTGTACATTGTTCGCAAAACACGCGGCTGGAATAAAACTGATGATGATATAAGCATTTCTCAGCTTGTGGAGGGTACAGGATACAAAAAAGATGCGGTTTTAGCTGGTATTGATATTTTGCTCGGATTAGGAATTATTGAGAAAATTACCTATGTAAATCGTCCGTCAAATTACACTTTAACTGACAATATTATTACTGTCGGAAAAACCGACACCGACCAATCTGCTGTCGGAAAAACAGATAGCGAAACCGAATCTGCTGTCGGAAATTCCGACACCAAAAGTGGTTCTGCTGTCGGAAAAACCGACAAGTTGCTGTCGGAAAAACCGACACACAATAACAATATAAAAACAAATACAAAAACAAAGGGGAATTTTTCAGAAGAATTTGAAATTTTCTGGAATGCATATCCGACTTGCAAACGTAAATCAGATAAATCTGGAACCTTTAAAACTTTTGAAAAATACACTCGTGTAATTTCACTTGAAAAACTCATCGCAATTTTGAATGCATTCAAGTTGGATTCTCAGTGGATCAAAAACGATGGTGAATATATCCCAGCACCTTCGGCATGGTTGAACAAAAAACATTGGGAAAATGATTTCTGGTTGAAAGCTGCTGGTTTGGTTGAGCAACAACCACAATCAGCAGAAACACCTGAATACGCAAATCCACAACGCCGTCACATCCCAACAATGCCAAAACGCTTTAAGGGGATGAACGCATGATCGATTTATTTTCTATCCCGGTTGAGCAATCAGTGCTTGTTACATTGCTAACGGTCGAACAAGGTGCTGGTGAGTATATCGATTCACTTGAGGTTTCTGATTTCTATTCAGACCGTCACCAAATTATTTTTAAACACATCAAGGAGCAGCACGAAAAAGGCGAAGGCCATAACGAGATTTTAATCTGGGAATTAATTCGTTCTCATACGCTTGAAGTTAAGACTGTACCTGAGCAATACATGATTGAGCTAATGTCTGGCGCAGTTGTTTACACAATGCTTGGCAGCTTGGTTAAAAAACTTAAAGATTTCTCTACTCGCCGTAAGATCCAAGAGTTATCAAAAAACATCGGTGTGGTTGCGGTTGATACGGTTAGCTATAGCGCTGAGGCAGCTTTAGACCGAGTTCAGACGTTGGTATCTAGCCTTGATGGTAATTCGCATGAAAACAAGACCATGTCTGCAGGCGATCTATCAAAACAGGTCTTGGCAAACATTCTTGATAAGCATGAAAAGATCCACGCTGGTGTTGAGGTTAAGCGCGGCATTAAAACTGGTTTCTTTGAGTTAGATAACAAGCTTGATTGTATCGATCAAACTGACTTGGTGATTATCGGTGCTCGTCCTTCGATGGGTAAAACAACACTGGCGCAAAACATTTTAAGTGATGTTTCAGTGAATCAAGGTGAACCAGCTCTGTTTATGTCTGGCGAGATGAACAAAGAGCAGATCATGGAACGCCTCATTTCTGGCATAGGTCAAATTGAACTTAAGAAAATTCGCTCTGGCCGCTTTCAGTCTGAGGATGCAGGTTTAATTCACCGTGCAATGACGATTATTGGCAACACAAAAATCGAAATTAACGACCAAAGCGCACCAAGCCTAAGCGACATACGCCGAGAAGCTCGCAAAATGGTCCGTAAGTACGGCAAAGTGGGTTTGATAATGGTTGACTACCTCCAAATCATGACACCGCCTCAGCGCACGGGAAACCCCACTCAGGAGATGGGTGATATTTCTCGTGGACTCAAGAAACTTGCAAAAGATTTTAATTGCCCAGTTGTTGCTTTATCGCAATTAAACCGCTCACTCGAAAATAGACCAAATAAACGCCCAATTATGTCGGATCTTCGTGACTCAGGACAGATTGAACAAGATGCCGATGTGATTTTGTTTATTTATCGAGATGAGGTTTACAACAAAGAAAGTAAAGACGCTGGTATTGCGGAAATCATCGTAGGTAAGGCTCGTAATGGAACGGTTGGGACCGTGCGATTAGCTACCGACTTGGCTAGATCAACTTTTCTTGATTTGGATCCGCAGTATTACCACGCAATGGAGGAAATTGCATGACAATTTTTGAAGCACTAGCATTAACGGTTTTAATTTCAATTGCATTAGGTTTAGCCATAGGTGTTTGGATACTTGTGCGATACATCAAAAATCGCACAAAAGCAGAACAGGAATTTTTAAAACGTCACGGGATTGGTTCTCACTTTGTATGGCAACGCAAATGGGAATCAGATTTCTTATATGGCGATAAGAACAATGACAACTCTGTACCAGAGGCAATTCTTGAAGCTACTGAAAATCGCCGAGGTGAAAATGATCAAGCCTAAATGGGGTAGTTATCGTTTTTCAGTTGACAAGAATAAGACTGGTAAAAAACGGACTAATAGAGATCCATCACCACAAATCCCAGCATTTTTAATTAAGGGCCAGAGTTATGAATGTGATGTTAATACGCTGCTTAGCTGTAGCGTAAACATTATACCGCCGTCTATGAACAATTATTGGCTTGATTCTGGAAAAACCAGTAAGCGTTTAAGTAAGCGAGCTAATCATTTTGTTGAGGTGATGAAGCGTTTTATTCAGCCTCTTCAATACAAAGGCGATGTGCAGGTCATTATCGATTACCACATGCCAGACAAGAAAGTACGAGACATCGATAATATTTTAAAACCTTGCCTTGATGCTTTAACCAAGTGCGGGCTTATTGATGACGACTCTCAAGTAAAAAGCCTTTCAGTAAACGCTCGTCCAATTGTGGCGGGCGGTCAAATCGATATTCAAGTAAGAAAACATAACACAGGGGCTTAATAAGTATGAATGCAGTTGCAGCAAGTCAAGGTCGTAAACATTTTACAGTTGCTATCGATTGGAATGAGCATCCGATTGAATGGCATTTGGAGCAATACGGCTCATGGTTATTGTTAGACGGTAATGGGGAAACCTATTTAGGTTCAAGAGGTATTCTTGGTCATGTCATTGATGCCGAGAATGGTGTGCAAGTTGACCGCCGTTTTAGAGCGCCGCCACGTTGTAAGATTGATGTGTTTCATGCAATGGCGGTTGAGGACCTATTAAGCCATATGATGAAGACTGAAAACGAGAAGGTTCGCCATTGGCTTAAATGTGTTGTTATTTATCACGTTGATTTTAAGAAAGAGGATGAGGTAGCCAAAATACTTGGGGTATCTGAGTATTCAGTGCAACGCGACAAAATGCTTGGATTGGTGCGTATAGCTTCACGTTTCAAAATACCAAGCCGATTAATGGGATGATGTTGACAAGCCAGACTGCATTCTGATACTTTTGTGATATGCTGGACGAAGTTATGGTCGATCAGCAACTTTTAGATAGAAGCTCACTTTTTAGTGGGCTTTTTATTTGCTTTAGATTTAGTGTTTTTTAATTCTCAATAGTAAATAAAATATTATATTTACTATTGAGAACAATAACTTAATTTGACCAATTCATTTAAATTAGGTATCCTTGTTGAATAAATTTTATTCATCAATAGGTGTCTTATGAAGCATGGGAAATTTGAGGAAGGGAAAGAGGTTTTCTTGAAGGGTTGTAAACAAAGAATGACTCTAGTTTCAATCGATCAAAAGGCTGAAACTGGCTTATGTAAGTGGACTGATCCTAATGTTCCAAAAATCCACCAAGAAGTCTTTAATCTTTCTGACCTTAGAGCAGCAGGATTAAATATAAATTGGGCTGAGGTGAATAAGGAGTTTGAAGCCCAGTCACGATTTAGATGATAGATTTTTAGTTTTTGTTGGCCGAACGGATTACGGCGCATGAAGCCCTGCCAAATACTAGATATTGGCGGGGCTTTTATTTTTTGGGGGATATATGAAAGTAAAAAAACTTTTAGAGAAGCTTGGTGCTAAGGGAATTAAAAAGATTCTTGAGAGCGCACACCAAGAAGCTGTTTATTTTGTGGATGAATGGAATGAGCATTTTAAGGTACATGGGTTTTACACAGATAAGTGTATTGTCGGTGTTCACAATCCACATTCACACTACAAATTGTCAGAATTAAAACAGGCATTGGGTGGCGAACATGGATATAAGCGAAGCTAAGAAAAATCTAAATAAATATTCGGATGAATTAAGCCGCTACCAGAACTTGTCTCGCACCGGGTTAAGCCGTGAAGAAATGCTTGTTATAGATCGAATCATTATTCGACTGAAAAACAAGATTAATAATTTACGGTCCATGTTAAATGCGTGACTCCAAGCGATTAGCCGAAGTACGCAAGCTGCCATGCATGAGATGTGGCGCACCAGCTCCAAGCCAAGCCGCGCATTCTAATTCTAGTAAAGACGGTAAGGGCAGATCCATTAAGGCTTGCGACTCGAAAACAGTTTCATTGTGTTTTTCCTGCCATCATTTATTTGATACCTACCAACTAGGGAGCAGACAGGAAAGCGAGGAGCTATTTAATAAATGGCTTAAGCGAACCAACGCAATGCTTGAGTCTGATGACGATTTATTTTAACCAGGGCTGAGAAGCTCTTTTTTTGTATCTTTATAAAGGTGAAACAATGAAGATGAAATTCTTAGCTATTGGTTTAATGTGCACAATGACAATGATTGGTTGTTCACGTGATGCTCAAGTAGCTTCTAAGAACCTTTCTTATGCTGCTGATAACTTTGAGCTGGACCGCAGGATTGTTTTTTATAACGGGATTACTGGTGACTACATTCTCACAATCGAGGGTAAATGTTCTTTTGATGCAGTAAGTGAAAAGAAAGTGGATGTAACTTGCAAGACAGGTGATTCAGAATTCAAGAAACATTCTTTGGGTATATCTGACAATGTTACTTATTTTTCTGAGCAACTAACAAGTAAAGGTGTTAGCACATACCACTACAAGGTAGCTTTTAAACCTCAATCAATCATCCCTGACGTTGATCTGAAAGTGAATTAATTCCCTTGAGTTCGAGGGTTTTAATTTTTGAGGGGAATATGGACAGACACACATTATTATCAATAGGCATTGGCCTAGTGCTTGGTTTCATGTTGATTTTAATCACAGAGCATTTCCGCTTTGTTATAGGCATGGTTCTGAGTGTGTTGGCTTTGAGATGGTTGTTTAGCCAGTGGTGAGTGTATGGAACCAGCAACATTCCCAATCAATAGTTATTCTGGGATTGTTCAGGTAATTAACTATCTGAACAATAACCACTCCAAAGCAGCCGCAGAAGGTAAACCTTTAGTCGTTAGAATCAACCAGAAGGAAGACGACAGGAGCGCCGCACAAAATCGGCTTTACTGGGCTTGGCTTGAACAGATCAGGCAAAAGACCGGTAATTCAAAGGATGACCTTCATTTACTTTTTAAGAAAAAGTTTCTTGCCCGGATCTATGTTGAAGGTCGGCAAGAGACTGCAGAAAAGTACATGGCTTTGCAGAACTTTAAAGATGTTATTCAAGCATTCGATGGACCTAAGCGCCGTCAACTTGAAAAGGATTACCAAGTTTTGGTCAATACCTTCATTAAAGACCATCTGCAAAGCAAGAAGGCCACCATTAAAGAATTCACCAAATATCTGGATAAGATCAACATCTATGCACATAGAGACTTGGGCGTGATGTTGATTATCCCGGATGACCTTAAGTGGTGTTATCAAAATGAGCAATGATTCAAATTTGCAAGACGTGGTGCTTAAGCTGATAGAGCAAACAAACAAGCTTATTGACCAAAACAATAAGCTGACTGATCACAACAATAGACTGATCGAACAGAATAGCTTACTCGTTCAAATCAATGCAGAACAATCCGCTCAGTTATCCGAAGTTCTATTAATGCTTGAAGATAGTGAACCGGCACAACGGTCAGGATCACTAGATGGGTGATGTTATGAGCACAAGTGAATGTATTAGCTTTCAAGAGGCAGTAGAGATTGGGCTTCAGAAAGCAGCGGATAGTGAAAGAATAAAGGCTGAGGTTCAAAGCATTTTACAAGAGTTGAATTCAGTAGCTGCAAAAGCAACTAACAGAAATTTCATTTTATTTGATTTGTCTGAACCGGAAGTTAAACAACTGTCACCTCTTAAATTTGACTTCAATAACTATAGCTTTCCTATCGCCGTAAGGTGTGGAGCATTAGAAGTTGAATGCAATAGCATTTGTGAACTTGTTGAGTCAATAAAGCAATTTCTAAGATCAGCCTATTTTGGTGACTTTATAAGGATGAATATCAATGCCTAGAATTGTATCGGTTATACCGCCTAAAGATGACTCCAACATTACTAAAGCACAGGGTACAAAAATATTGCTTGATAATGGCGAGTACCTACGATGTGTCCACAAAATCACTTTAGTAGCAGAAGCTGATTCGCCGTGGAAAGCAATCATTGAAGTGTACCCATCTAATCAAGAGCAAATTAATGCATTGCTTGCAGATGTTGAGGTTATTAAACGTGACCAAGAATACAACCGCTTGGATGAGATTGAAAAGGAAATCCAGCAACTACAAGACGAGAAGGTGCTCATTGAACGCAAACACCGTCCAGAAGTAACAGGGCTTTCAATAGCTGGTGTAGCGAATGTACCAATGGAAGGGACTTTCTTGGTTGATAAAGGTGAGAGAGTTTTAAAGCCGCCTAAGAACGATGCTTTAACAGAGTTCCTTAAAAACAACCCTTCTCATTCAACAATCATTCCACCAGTAACAGGGCTGGTGAAAGATGAACAGGGTATTGTTCGCACCGTTCCAGATTCCAAAGGTGAGCAAGATGATTCAGAAGAGCATTATTAATAATCGCTTGGGGTTTTATGGATTAGATGGTCTTGAACAGCCGCATTTAATTATTGAGCCAGAAACTCCAGAAGTCCAGCGTAAACAATTGGAACTCCGTTTAGTTAGATTGATCCAAGAATATCAACGCAAGGGTTTAGATATCGATTGGATATCAATTGACTTACTTAATGGTGTAGATGCGCGAGTAAACTTAAATGAAACTCCAAACATTCAAGAACAAGTTGCAGACGCTACAGGCACCCGCACAAACCCAGAAGAACTCTAAACAAAACAATTGGGGTTCTGGTCGTGGTGGTCGTCCGTGGCGCCGTCTTAAAGCAAAGATCCATTTACGTGATGAGTGGACCTGTCAATGTTGTGGCATCGTCACTAAAGATTTAGAGCTTGACCATATTGTCAATGTGGCAAGAGGTGGAACGGATGATGAATCCAACCTACAGAGTTTGTGTGTGCCTTGTCATAAAGAAAAGACATTGAAGGAGAGTAGGTTGTGAATAACAAAAGTATTGAAGATATGGCTCATGACTACATTGTTGCAGCAATCCAATCAGGTAAGGCTGTGCCTAAGGATGAGATTGAGAAGTTTTGTTTGATTGCGGCTGACTTGAAAGCAGCAGCCAAAAAAGTACAAAAGAATATTGATGAAGATGCTCAGCGTCGTCGATGGTAGGGGGGAGTCAAAAGTTCTGAGAGCTAAGTGCTCGGACACCGCCCGCCCTCTCACTTATAAAAAAATTTCCCCTTTCATTAAAAGTTAAAGCAAAAGTTAAAGGTGATCCAATGGCATTAACCGAGAAAATGAAAAAGTTTGCTCGCGCCATTGTTGATGGTGCAACAAACAAAGAAGCTGCTATTTCAGCAGGTTACGAAGAAAAGACAGCTTCACAGCAAGGTTCAAAATTAAGAAATAATTCTGAAATTATTGTCTACATTGAAAAGTTAAAGGCTGAAAAAGAAGGCCGAACTTTAACTCCTGAGAAGCCAAAAGTTAAAACTCCAAATAGTGGTGAATATGATAATCCTTTGAGTGATGATGATTATGCAAAGGACGATCCACTCCAATTTCTAATCGATGTCATGAATAAAAGTGATGACATGTTCTTGCGCTTCAATGCGGCGAAAGCAGCACTACCATACGTCCACGGCAAAGTAGCTGAAAAGGGCAAGAAAGAAACCAAAGAGGATGCGGCTAAGGCTGCAACTAAGTCAGGAAAGTTTGGCACTTTGAATAACCAATTACCGAGTTGAGGTGAATATATGTTTGGAATGTTAGAAAGTTTGACCAAGGCAGCAGTTTCTGTGGCTGTCGCTCCTGTAACTGCTGTAGTTGATGCAGTAATGATTCCTATTGATGCAAGTGAAGATGGTGAAGTTTTTCAAAGAACTAAATCAACCCTTAACAATGCAGCAGAAAACTTTAGCGATGCTGTGAAGCCAGAAAGTAAAAAATAGCAATTAAAACAATATCATGTGTAAAATTGTGGTATAATTTTTAGACAAAAAGCCTAGTTGCTGGAAACAACTAAGCTTTTCTAATCAACCTGTTAATTCGAGTAACATGATGACTTCTGATAATTCTAAAGTTATAGCTAAGGCTATGCAATCAAAGGCTGAATTATTTGTTAAAAAAGCCACATTGAAGCATGGGAATCTTTATGATTATTCCAATGTGTCTCTTAAATCTAATCACGATAATGTAAAGATTATCTGCAAAAAGCACGGTGAGTTCACACAAAGAGCTACCAATCATTTGCAAGGGCGTGGTTGTAGAAAATGTAGTGCCGAGAAAGTAAGTGCAATTCATAGAGGCTCTTTTAATGATTTTGTGAAAAGAGCTGTAGCAGTGCATGGTGATATATATTACTACCCAAGCCAATTCATAAAAAATTTAGATGACAAGGTCAAGATAATTTGCCCAACACATGGGGAGTTCGAGCAAATCGGACATAGCCATCTGAACGGTAAGAGCTGCATAAAATGTGCTAATCGAGAGAACCTAACCACAAATGGGTTTATTTTAAAAGCCAAGAAAGTTCATGGTGATGCTTACGATTATCAGCATGTTCAATATATAAACTCACACTGCTCAGTCAAAATAAAATGTCCAATACATGGTGTTTTTGAGCAAGCAGCTAATCATCATCTTGAGGGACATGGTTGCAAACAGTGTTCATTGCAGAATACCCATAGAAGAACCATTTATGAGCAGGTTTGTAAAGGGAACTCCAATCTGTATATCATCAAATGCAGCAATGATCAGGAAGAATTCTATAAAATCGGCATAACTAAACATAGGCTTAGTAAAAGATTCAACCCTTCTAACATGCCTTACAAGTTTGATGAGATTGCATTTCTTAGTGACAGTGCAGGTATTATTTGGGATCTAGAGAAAACCTTGCAACGTCTTTGCAATAATTATAAATATTTACCCAAGCAAGTATTTTCAGGTTCTAAACACGAGTGTTTTAGTTGTTTGCCCAAGGAAGTTTTAACCCTTATTGAAAGGCTATCGAAAACGCCACAAGCTCAATTGATTATTTAGCACCTTCGGGTGCTTTTTTATGGTTGTCATTATGAACAACGTTAATTGGTCAACATCTCTTCCAGACTGGGAGGAGCGTATTGTTGCTAAAAAGTCGCTCATGCCTTGTGAGCCATTATTTCCACAAGTTGCCGATGTTGCTGAGCGCATATTTAAAGAATTAATCCTTGTTGATGTGATGGGTAGTCCAAAGATGGGCGATGTCACATTGGATTGGGTAATTGAGTTTGTTCGAGCAATTTTCGGTTCATACAATCCAAACACAAAACGAAGACTAATCCGTGAATTCTTTCTTCTAATTTCAAAGAAGAATACTAAGTCTACAATTGCTGCAGGTGTGATGCTTGTTGCATTGTTACTGAATGACCGCCTTTCTGCTGAGTTGATTATCTTGGCTCCCACAAAGGAAGTCGCTGACAACAGCTTTAACCCTATTCGTGACTTTATTCGAGCTGATGAAGAACTCAGTGCAATGATCAATGTGTCTGAGCACACTAAGACTGTAACTCACTTGGGAACAGGTGCAACGCTTAAGGTTATCGCAGCAGAATCCAATGCAGCAGCAGGTAAGAAAGCTTCAATCATTTTGATCGATGAGGTCTGGCTATTTGGTAAACGTGCCAATGCTGAATCAATGTTCCGTGAGGCAAAGGGTGGTTTAGCATCGCGTCCAGAAGGTTGTGTAATTTACCTATCTACCATGTCCGATGAAGTGCCATGTGGTGTATTTAAGCAACTTTTAGACTATGCCCGTGATGTGCGAGATGGAATAAAAGAAGATAAAAGCTTTTTGCCTCTTATCTATGAGTTCCCTAAGCATCTTGTAGAAGCAGGCGAACATTTAAAACCTGAAAATTTCTACATCACAAACCCAAACTTGGGTGCTTCGGTTGATCTTGAATACCTTATTTCAGAGTTTAAAAAGGTCAAAGATGCAGGTGAGGAATCACTTCGAGACTTCTTGGCAAAGCACTTAAACATTGAAATTGGCATGAATCTTCGTGCTAACCGATGGGCAGGTGCTGAATATTGGAATAAACAAAAACATGTTTTCGGCTTAGATCAGCTAATTGAACAGTCAGATGTCATTACGATTGGTATTGATGGTGGTGGATTAGATGATTTGCTTGGATCTGCGGTTTTAGGGCGTCTTAAAAAAGATCCACGCGTCTGGTGGCTTTGGAACCATGCATGGGCAAATAAGATTGCTCTCGAGCGCAGAAAAGAAAACGTACCCAAATATGAAGACTTCAAGCTTGAAGGCTCCTTAACGGTCGTTGATCGTGTAGGCGACGACATTGACCAACTCGCAGCAATTGCCAAGAAGGTTTATGACAGTGGAAAGCTCAACAAGATCGGGCTAGATCCATTGGGTTTAGGTGGTCTGCTAGATGGCTTGCTTGAAGCAGGAATTCCAGAGGAAAGCATGTTCGCTGTGCCGCAAGGTTACAAGCTCATGTCTTACATCCTCACCACTGAGCGCAAATTAGCAGAAGGCAATCTCTACCATGCTGGGCAACAGCTAATGACTTGGGCCGCAGGTAATGCCCGTGTCGTGATGGTTGGTAATGGTATGCGAATCACAAAGCAGGAATCAGGCGTTGGAAAGATTGACCCATTGATTGCCACATTTAACGCAGTTGCTTTAATGAGCCTTAATCCAGTTGCCAAGAATTTAGACATTGACGAATACTTAGAGGATGTCGTGATAGCATGAGTACCACACAAGAGCCGGGGTTTTGGTCCCGCTTCTGGTCACGATTGACTGGAAATACACAATTACAAAAAGGCGATTCGTCTTATCCATTTGATAGTTATTTATCACCCGGTGGATCGGTTGTCACACCTGAAACGGCTTTGAAGCTTTCTGCAGTTTGGGCATGTGTAAAATTAAGAGCTGAAACTATCTCAACTCTTCCTTTACAGCTGTACGACAACAATAAACGTCTTGCTACTGATCATTACCTTTACCGTATTTTGCACGATTCACCCAATGCCGATATGTGTGCAAGTGAGTTTTGGCAAGTTCAAGTTGCTTGTGTTGACTTATGGGGGAATGCATACAACCTTATTACAAAAGACTCAAGCGGAAAAGTAATTGCTCTTGAGCCACTTTTCCCGAGTGGTATGGTTGTAAAACGTAATGATTTGGGAGCGATTGATTTTCATTACACTGAAAATGGGAAAACAACAACCTATTCGGAAGACCAAATCTTGCATTTTAAGGGTTTTACTCTTGATGGACTTGTTGGTTTATCTGCTATTCAATTTTTTGCTCAAACGATTGGAATGCAGTTTGATGCAAACAACCAAGCTCAGGACTGGTTTAAGAATGGCTTAAAAGTTGGGGGCTTCCTTGAAACTGGGGAGCAAACTTTAACTAAAGAGCAGCGTGAAAGACTAAGAAACCATTTAAGTGAGTTCAGTAAACCTGAGAATGCTGGTAAGTACATGGTGCTTGAGGCTGGAATGAAGCTTTCTGGCTCAAATAGTATTCGAATCAATCCTGTTGATGCCCAGTTACTTGAATCTCGTTATTTTGGCATTGAAGAAATATGCCGCGCCTTTGGTGTTCCACCTCAGTTAATTGGTCATACAAACAAAGCAAGTTCTTGGGCTTCTAGCCTTGAGCAGACAAATCGGGGTTTTTTGACATATTCACTTAATCCTCAATTGGTCCGATATGAACAAACAATCACAAAGAGATTGTTTTTACCAAGCGAAAAATACAAATACAGACCGAAATTTGCCGTTGAGGGCTTATTGCGAGCAGATAGCGCCACACGGTCAGGCTTTTACACAAACATGATTCAAAACGGTGTTATGACTCGTAATGAAGTGCGTGATCTGGAAGATTTGGCGCCTTTACCGGGTGGTGATGATCTTATGGTTCAAATGCAAATGGTCGGCTTGAAAGATCAGGGGAAAACCAGTGGATAGACTTAAACTAACTTTAGAAATCAAAGCCACCCAAGAGGGTGGCTTTTTTTCTGGCTACTTGGCTGCTTTTGACAACCTAGATTCACATGGCGACATCATCCGCAAGGGGGCTTTTGCCAAAACCCTTCAAGAGTGGAAAGCAAAAGGCAAGTACCCAGCAATCTTTTGGGACCACAACCCGTCTGAACCAATTGGAATTTTCACCGAAATGCGTGAAGACGAAAAAGGGTTGTACGTAGAAGGTCGTCTCTTAATTGACGATGTGCCGCGCGCTAAAGCTATTTATGCGCTGATGAAGGTCGGCGCGATTGATGGCATGTCCATTGGCTATATCACCAAGTCTTATAGACGCGATCCAGACTCACTAATCCGCGAACTGCTGGAACTGGAGTTGGTGGAGGGTTCAATTGTTGCCTTTCCTTCCAATCCAGAAACCCTAATCAGTTCCGTCAAATCCAAATTACAAGATGGCGAGCTGCCATCCCTACCAGAATTTGAAAAGTTCCTGAGAGAGTCAGGATTTTCAAAAACGCAAGCCACTGTCATCGCTAGTAAGGGTTTGCGTCATCTTTTGAGCGAGTCAGAGGGTGAAAACGAAAAAGCGAAATCAATTTCAAATGCCTTAAATATTTTACGAGGAATCAGCAATGACTGAAAAAACTTTAGAACAACTCGCTCAAGAGTTCCAAAAACACGTTGATACAGTTAAAGAAATCGCCGAAGAGTTCAAAGGCAAACAAGCAAAAAGTGAAGAAATCTCACAAAGCGCCAAAGATAAAGCGGACGAAGCTTTAACTACGTTAAATGAAGTTAAAAACAAACTGACAGAACTGGAGCAGAAAGCTGCACGCCGTGGTAATGGTGATGTTGAAACTAAAAAGCAAACCATGGGTGGTGAGTTTGTTGAAACTACAGAATACAAAAATGCTGCAGAAAGTCAGTATCGTGGAATTCAGCGTGTTGAGCTGAAGAACACAATTGGTACGACTGAGGTTGGAAAAATTATTCCGGCCACCAATCTTGGTTTGCAGTTACCAAACCAAATGCGCCTTACCATCCGCGACATTTTGGCAGGTGGCAGCATGAGCGGGAATCTCATTGAATATGTTCAAATGAAAGAATTCACCAATAATGCAGCAGTAGTTGCAGAAGGTGCAAACAAGCCAGAATCTGGAATTACATTTGAAGATAAAGATGCCAAAGCAGTTGTAATTGCTCACTGGTTAAAAACGACCACTCAAATGTTAAGTGATGCACCAGCATTGCAGTCATTCATTGACAACATTTTGCGCCATGGTCTTGACATCAAGCTTGAAAAGCAAATTCTTGCTGGTGATGGAACCAATGGCAATATGCTTGGCTTAATCCCTCAAGCGACTGCTTATGCTCCGCCTGCAGGTGCTCCAGCAACGCCAAACATGTTTGATGTATTGCGTTTTGCAATGCTTCAAGTTGTATTGGCCGATGACTTTGCAAACGGTCATGTACTCAACCCAATTGACTGGGCGTTGATGGAAACGCAAAAAGATGCAAACGGCAACTACATCATCGGGAATCCGCAATCACAAGCGGTTCCAACATTATGGGGCTTGCCTGTAGTTCAAACCGCTGCAATGGATGCAGGTAAATTCTTAACAGGTGCATTCAACACTGCAGCTCAATACTTTGAGCGCTGGGGCGCTGCTGTGCAAATCGGTATGCAGGGCGATGATTTCACATCAAATAAACGTACCTTACTTGCTGAAACCCGTGGAGCATTAGCTGTTTATAAGCCTAAATCGCTTGTATATGGCTCTTATACTCCTGCTACGGGTGGTTAATTCATTTTGGGGTGGTGTTTGTCACCATCCCATTTAGAGAGGCCAAAATGAAAGAATATGAAGTTTTACGCCCACACTTTGGAGATAAAGACTACAAAGAGGGCGATATTCGAACCGCAGATCCAAACGTGGTAAGGCATTTGGTAGAAAATAAAGTTTTACGTGAATACCAAACAAAAGTTGATCCACCAAAACCAGCTACAAGACGGAATAATTCAAAATGATCACACTCGAACGAGCTAAGTTGCAATGTCGAGTTGATCACGATGATGAGGATGTGCTTTTTCTTGAATGGATAGCTCAAGCCGATGAAGAAATAGCGATCGACATCGACCGAAAAATTATTTCAAATGAGTCAGAAAGAACTTCTGAAACGGACATTGTGGACTGCAAGAAGTTAGATAATGCCCGGTTGATATTTATTGAGTATAAGTACAGCCGAAGTCTAGAAGGAAAACCTCAAGCATATTGGGATATTTTGCAGCCTATTAGAGAAATGGGGGTCTAATATGCCCAGCATTACTCCAAAACTAAAGCACCGCATCACTATTCAGAAAGCAATTCAAACTCAAGACCAAAACACTGGAAAATTAATCACCTCATGGTCTAATTTTGCAACAATTTGGGCAGAAGTTACCGACCTTTCAACAAGGGATGTTATTGCGGCCAAAGCAGCCAATAGCTCGATACAGGCCCGTGCTAAGGTGCGATATAGCAGCACAACAAAACAAGTTGATAGCACAATGCGGGTACTTTTTGATGGTTACTTTTACAAGATTGATGGTAACCCTATGCGAGATCCCGACTCACGCCGTGAGTATTTAACCATCAACTTATCTACAGGCGAAAAAGCATGGAATGGGTAAATTATGACAACTCAAATACATGGCTTGGAGCCTGCATTAAGACGAATGCGGGCAATTGGTAATGACAAGACTGTAAAACGTATTGCCCGTAAAGCGATGCGGCAGGCAATGAATATTGCAAGAGATGCAGCTCGTCAAAAAGTTAAACGCCTAGATGATCCTACCACTCCAGAAAAAATCTGGAAAGAAATTGTGGTTCAAAATGGCCGGAGTAGAAATAAAAACACTTTGGTTATGCGTGTGGGAGTGCGTGGTGGGGCACGTATTCCATATACAAATAATGCCCAAAATAGACGTTCTGGGCGTGTTGGAAAAACATATCAAGCAGATGGTCGCGTCTTTTACTGGCGATTTCTTGAATTAGGCACAAGTAGACAGCCCGCCACCCCATTTTTAAGACCAGCGCTTTACGAAAACATTGAACAGATAACAGATAAGTTTGTTCAAGTATTTAATTTTGAACTCAGTGTGGTTTTAGGTGCAGCTTAATGATTAAAGTCCCAATTTTTAAATTAGCAAGAGCAGATCCAGCAGTAAGAGCATTACTCGAAAGTAATAATATCTTGAGAGTTTGGCGTTTTGGATCTGCTCCAGAACAGCCTGAAACACCATATGTTACTTGGCAAATTATTGCAGGTGACTCTAATAGTAGCCTTGATTCGCGGCCTGTTTCCGACAGTGCAATTGTTCAAATCGATGTTTATGCAACAGATGAAGATGTGGTTAATCAAGTTGCAGAAGCAATCCGTTTTGCAATAGAGCTTGATTGTTATGTGGTTCGCTATGGCGAAGCAGATAAGGACCCAGTAACAGGAATGCCTCACTATTCTTTTGATGTAAGTTGGATTGTAAACCGCGAATAAAACACAAAACTTTTTTCACTTAGCACCTATTCGGGTGCTTTTTTTATGCCAAAAATTAAGGAGCGCTCTTAATGGCTAAACATGTTAAAGCTCAAAAAACGCAGTTATTTACTGTAATTGCGGGAACCGTTGTGCGTTTTATTTGCCCTAAGCGTATTTCGTTTGGTCAAGACTCATTTGGAAAGATTGATGTAACCTGTCTAGATGCTGATGTCAAAGAATATGAACGCGGGATGCGCGATCCGGGTGAAGGTGCAATTGGTATTGATTTGGATGATGAAAACACAAGTCATGACAAATTATTGGAAATTGCTGCATCTGGTGAAAAGCTACAGTGGTATGTAGGTTCAAGCCACTCAACAACGCCTCCAACATATGATGCAACTACAGGTATTGATCTGCCAGAAACTCGTTCTTGGTGGTCATTTGAAGGCTATCTAAATGATGCAGCCCCTAATGACATCGAAGTTGATACAGTGATCGGTTATGAGTTCACTTTAGTGCGAACTTCGGGTGTAACTTATACTAAACGTACGGTGACTCCATAAAATGGCTAAGATCAGTATTGCAGACTTAAAGCAGAGTATAACTACTCTGAATGTTCCAGTTAAAAAAACGGTTAAATGGGATGTTGAAGTAACAGAAAGTAATGTTGCTTCACTTAAAAAATTGACCAAAAACTCATTGGTAGAACTTGGTGAAACGGTTGAACTTGAAGCTGATGTTTTTGTTAAAAAAATGAGCTTCAAGGAGAGCCGAGAGGTTTCTAAAGCAGTCGAGTGGGAGTTTAACTATAAGAATCCAGAGGATTCAAAAGTTAAAAGGGTTGACTCAACCCTAATGCAATCGGCTCAGTTGCTTGGTTCAATTTGCTCTGATCAAAAGGGAACACCTTTCTTCTCAAGTGTGAACGACGTCTATAAAGCCGAGCCAAGTTTGATCAATGCGCTATATGCTGCTGCCGATGAAGTTAATAACTTTATGGGAAAGTCACGGAAGAAGACCTTGCAGATAGAGAACTCTTTGCCGAGCTTGTCCTCAACGGAATCGGTGGAGGCTCCTTAGAGGAGGCCGAAGAGAATCTTAGTCATGCAGAGGTGATGTTTTGGAGAGCCTATCGTCAAAAATACGGCTCTCTTAACTTAGGTCGCCGGCTAGAGCAAAGTTTTGGTAGTTGGATGGCTCACTACACAGGATTTAAGGTTAAAGAAGGTACAAAAGTAGATCCTTATATATTTATGCCACATGAAACACCTCCTGATGATGACGAAGAATTGTCATTAGAGGAGTATTTTGAGAAGTATCATAGTAACTAACCCTATCATAAGGTGGGGCATGTGACATTTACACACCGTTTTGTTAAATTGAAAAAAAGTGAAAAACGGTGTGCACATGAATAAGTTTTTAATTATTGCTATTTTGAGTTGCTTAATGCTCGGATGTGGGAAAACAGAAAAAGAAAAACTTGATGAAGAAAGGAAAAATCTTGATTTGCAAGTACAGAAATTGGTTAAAGATAAATTAAAAGATGGTGAAACAGCTAAGTTTCGTAATCAATGGGAGTTGTGCGGTGAAGTTAATGCTAAAAATAGTTTTGGCGCTTACACCGGCTTTCAACGTTATATAGTTACCAAAGAAAAAATATATTTTGAAAATGAGTATAACTCTGACCCAACCTCTATAGCTGCATTCAATCAAGTTTGGAGTGTTGACTGCAAGCAGTAATTAAATATTAATTTAAAAAACCCCGCTAATTCGCGGGGTTTTTTATTGCCCGGAGAAAGGTAATGGCCACAACATCACTTGGCAGATTAACACTTGATTTAATGGTGCAAACAGCCAGCTTTACTGAGCCTTTATCACAGGCTGAACGCAAAGCGAAGTCAGCAAGTAAAGGGATTGCAGATTCATTTGATGTTGCAGCTATTGCGATAAGTGCATTGGGTGGTGCTATTGCTGGGTTATCAATTGCAGAGCTTGTGAACTATAGCGACAGAGTCATTCAGGCAGGTAATGACATACAAAAGTTTTCGAAACTTGCAAACAGTTCTGTGCGTGATTTCCAATACTATGCAAAAGGAGCTGAGACTGCTGGAATATCAATGGAGTCCTTTGCGGACAAAATGAAAGATATGCAAGATCGTATAGGAGACTTTCAGCAAACTGGCGGAGGTCCTCTTGCAGATTTCTTTGAAAATATTGCACCAAAGGTTGGAGTAACAATTCAGCAGTTTCAGAAACTTTCTGGTCCTGATGCGCTTCAATTATTTTACAACTCATTGGAAAAAGCTGGAGCTTCAACGAACGACATGAAGTTCTATATGGAAGCAATCATTTCAGATTCTTCATTGCTTATTCCATTGTTAGAAAATGGTGGAGAAGGTTTTAAAAAATGGGGTGATGCTGCTGAGCGTGCTGGCGCAATTATGTCTGACGACTTAGTTAAAAGCCTAGCTCAAGCAAGAGAAAACCTTCAATTAATGGATTTGCAATGGCAGGGCGTTGAGGCAAGACTTGTAAATAGTGTTGTTCCTGCTATCGAAACAGTGATAGAGAATTGGGACGACATTAAGGCGGTTACGATTGCTGTTTCTGCTGGTATTGCTACTCGATTTGTCCCGGCTTTGGTTATGGCGACCTATCAATTAGGACAAACAGCATTGTTTGCAGTGCGTGCCGGTGTGGGTTTAGCAAACTTCGCTAGAACAGCCGGCGCAACAACAAGTGTAATGGCCCTATTGGGCGGTCCTGCTGGGATTGGTATGCTGCTTACGCAATTGGCTGTAGCTGGTGGCGCCTATTATTTGATGTCTAAACAGACGCAAGATGCAACTGATGCACTTGAAGATCAAGGTCTTATTGTTGATGAGCTAAGGGAAAAATATAAAAAATTAACAGCATCGCAACTAGCTCTTAAAAGTATCGAAGCTGGAGAGGAAATTGATAAACAAACTAAACAATTAAAAAGTTTGTTTATCGCTTTGGAACAATTTGAGAACGACTTAAGAGTTCAAGGTGATACTAAACAATTAACTGGTATTCAAAACTATCTTAAGAGTTTGAAAGAAGGCGGAGATAAAGCGAAAACAGCTTTCTCTGAACTCCAAAAACAGGGATTGGTTAGCGAAACTACTCTTAAATTTATTGCTGAATTAGATACAAAAATCAATGAAGCAAATAATTCTATAGATCGTCAAAAAGAGATCCAAAATTTAGTTAAAAACGCAACTAATGACACAACTAAGGCGCAACAAGATCAAGCAAAGGCTGTTAATGACTCTGCAAAAGCATGGATGTCTTTAACCCAGAAACAACGTGACTACATTACCCAAGCCAAACAAGATGTGCTTAGAGAAGGATATATCAAGACCCTTGTAAGAGAAGGTATAGGAGTTGATAAGGCGAATGCATATGCTGATGCACAGATCGCAGCAAATGGAGAAAATGCTTTTAAAGCACCATTGCCAAAGGATGTGCTACTTGCTGCCCGCGAGAACTTCAATCTAAAAAATTATACTTTTAGTAAAGACGAGTTGGCGGCAATTGCTCGTGCGCAAGGTATTGCAAAGACAAATAATTTTGCTCAAATCGAAAGTTTATATGGTTTGCCTGCTGGAACACTTGCCGCATTGATTCTTCAAGAATCTGGAGCTGATGCTGGAGCAAGAAGTTCTACCGGGGCAATTGGTCTTTTCCAAACAACGAGTGTGTTTAGAAAGCAATATGGACTTAATGCCAAAAGTTCTACTGAAGAAATTGCAACAGCAGCAGCTAAAGACTTATCTAAACATTTGGCTGATTTTGGAGCCATGGATAAAGCACTCATGGCCTACAATGCAGGTGCAGGTGGCTTAAGAACCTATTTGAAAGGTGGTCTATCAGATAGCAAGCGTAAAGAGGTTGCTGGTTACGCACCGGGTTTCCAGAAGTGGTTCGCCGGAGTATCTGGAAAATCTACTGTAGACAATTCAATTTTAATGCCTACACAGGCAGATCAACTTGAATTAATTAATAAGGCTGCTGAATCTCAAAAAGCCATTGATGATGCTAAAAAAGATGTCGATGCTCGGTATTATACCGAAGCTCAACGACTGGCTAAGGAGCATCAAGATAATGTAGATAAGATCACATTTGCTTATGGTGGAACTCTGCAGCTAAAAGAAAAACTTGCTCAAGAGGATGCTTTATATGCCGCTCAAATTGCGAAATTAAAAGCTGAAAAAGAACAGGAGTATAACCAATACTTCTCTTTTGAAACTGATCGTATAAAGCAAATTGAACGTGATTACGATATTCAAAAGCAACTTGTTAATGCAAATGTTGAGTATGACACAACAAAAAAAGCAGAAATTACTGCAGCTTTGGAGCGTCAAAAACAACAGGAAATAGCTTGGGAAAAGCTTGCTCAAGAACAACGCTTAAGTGATGCGAGTGCATTTTTAAGAACTGAACTGGAAAATATGCAAATACGCTTTTCATTCGAGCGTTCGCAGATTTTACTTAATTCACAAATCTCTAAGGACGAACAGCAAAAGCGAATTGCGTTACTACAAGCTCAAGAGCAATTAGGAAAGTTAGATAAAGCAACCCAAGCGAGCATGGCGTGGGATAGCACTAACGCAAGCCTAAATGGCTCAAGTGATCTTTATCAACTGGATCAAGAAAGACTTGGGCAAACTTCACAATCTATGGCCCTTGCAGAAGCACAAGCAGCTCTTTCGGAGTCAGCCGCAGAACAAGAGGCAATTTGGCAAGCACATAAAGATCGTATGTTTATGATCGATCAAAATTATGAGCTTAAAAAGTCGGCACTTGGAGCAAGGGTTGCTTCTGAAACTTTGGGGGGGATGGCTGATTTAATGGGTGGTTTAATGGGTGAACAATCGGCAGCCTATAAAACCATGTTTGCCATGTCTAAAGCATTTGCAGTTGCTCAAGCAATTATGAATGCACCACAGACTTACTCAAACGTTTATACATCTGCTTCATTAATACCAATGATCGGGCCATACATTGCACCTGTTTTGGCTGGTGCTGCTGTAGCAGTACAAGTTGCACAAGCAGCTCAGATCAAATCTGTAAACCTTACAGGTATAGCGCACAATGGTATTGATAGTGTGCCCAAAGAGGGGACTTGGTTGCTTGATGGTGGTGAACGTGTATTGAACCCTAACCAGAACAAAGATCTTACTAACTATTTGAACAATCAAAAAGATAGTGGGCCTCAAGTTGTGGTTTACAACAACAGTAAAGCTAGTGTTGATACTGAGGTTGGTGATGATGGCAAGGTATATGTGACTATTGATGATGTATATGACCCCAACAGTAAGTACAGCCAAGCAATGCAGGAAAGTTTTAATTTATCTCGTAAGAGGGGTTGATAGTGGATAAATTCATGATTTGCCCGTTGCTTAAGGGTTATGACTTTACACCGGGCAGCAATTTAAGAGAGCAGGAAACAGAAGGTGGGCCGCCGCGACAGGTCCCCTTTTTTGTTGGGGCTTGGCACACTGCTGATGTTTCTATTTCATTGAATAACGAAAATGAAAAAGAATATTTTTGGGCGTTCTGGCGTGACAAACAGCGATATCCCGCCAACTGGCTATGGGAGCTTGCATTAGACAACGGGACGCTTGAAGAGTGTGAATGCAGATTTATAGCTGATTCAAAACCACGTGAAGTTTTACGTGAGGGAAAGATTATCCAAATCAGTTTTCAGGTAAGAATTAAACCTAACTATAGAGATGCTGAAAACGATAGAAATATCATTGATGCTTGGCAGAATGGTGGACCTACAGTTATTTTCACAATTGAAAAAGTACCTAATGAATGGTTCCCAAATGCCACAGGGGTTCAATAATGGTTATTACTGATGAAATGCTGGCAGTTCTAGACCAATCATCTGGACCAGTCGGCTTATTGGAGTGCGTAGAAATATCACATCCAAACTGGCCGCGAGTGCTTCGTTATATTGTGAATGGTAGCGAGCCAATGGATCTAACGCATGAGGATGGGCAAACTTATACCTATTCTTATGCTCCTCTTAACATTACCCGTGGAAATGAAGAGGAAAATTTAGACCAGAAAATTGCAGCAGCAATTGGTGATTTAGGCTCAGAGATTCCAGAGCTTATTGATTTGATTTTCAATGATGAAACAAGAGTATCACCGACTCTAAATTATCGATCTTTCATCATTGGTAAATATGACAAGCCTTGTTTCATAGTAAAAAATCTCGAAATAACTGTCATTACACGCGATTGGAAAGGTACCAGCTTTGAAGCTCAAGCACCCGGATTGAATGATTCTGGTAATGGTGAGATTTATTCTGCAAGTACAGATCCAAGTTTAGAAGGATTTTACTCATGAATATTCGGCAGCTTTTTTATTGTGTTTATGATCCTGAAGAGTTTCATTGTGTTCATTTTGTCATTCTGGCCGCAAAGGTCATATTTGATAAAGATTACACACCGTGTTTTCTTGGATTAACGGGACCTTTACAAGAAACAATTAAAACCTCACGTAATACCGTTCACAGAAATAAGCAGATAAAAAAGCCTATAGACGGTTGCATAGTCTTAATGACTTACCAAGATCAAAGCTCGCATGTCGGGCTTTTTTTTCAAGGTCGAATTTTTCATTTGATAGAACGCGGGCCACAAAGAATCACCGTAGAACAAGCGGAAAGTATTTTTAATCGGATTCGATATTATGAGCCAAATTTATGTTTACAAGAACTCACTGAACAAGAATGAGCTTGATGTAATCGATACAGATAATATTCTGTATGAGTTTTTAAAGGTTAAAAAACAATTTCCTCAAGCAAAAATTTATCTTGGTAATCCTTGTCCTGAAAATGACATAACACCTACTTTAAAAGATAAAGCATCAATTGCGCGATTAACCGAAATTGCAGACGAATGCAGTATTGTTTGCCATCCTGGTGAGCTCTCATCATTTGTTACTTGGGTAGCAACTAAAATACTCGGTTCGGCTGTTTCTGCTTTAGTTAAGGTGCCAAAACCAAATTCTGGAAACGGAACGTCCACAGGTTCAAGCAACAATAACCTGTCTGATCCTGAAAATAAGCAAAGATTAAAACAACGCATTCCATTCATTTTAGGACGTGTTAAAGCAATTCCAGATCTCTTTGCACCAGTCATTAAATATTTTAAAGACGGGGTAGAGGTTGAAGAATCTTTAATGTGTATTTGTGAAAATCCTGTTCAAGTTTCAAACTTCAAATCAGGTGATACGCCGATTCAAGAGATACCGGGTACAAGTGTTTCTGTCTACGGACATAATCAGTCAATCGTAGGTAATAACACTATCTTTAAATGGGGCGACACTTTTGACCAGCCGCCAGTCATCGCTCGTCAAAATGCTTCTATTAACGGACAAACTCTTTTGCCGCCAAATAGCACACGTATTGAAGCGAGTGACATTTATTTCCAGTATCCAAATTTAATTAAGGCAAATAATCAAGGTACAGCAGATAGATTCAATGCTTTTGATATTAACGATTCGTTAATTATTAGTGGGGCGAATTTTGGTATTAATGACTTAGCTATTACTGGACAAGTTGAAGTAGACAATACCAATAATACGTTCTCAATTGCTTCAAACCAAACCGTTGTTGATTTTCAAAATTACCGAAAAATCAATGTGACTTCTTTGCTTGTCACTGATCCTGTGCGTGGTCAACTAGATCTTGCAGGTTTATATGATATTGATTCTATTGCATATGAATCGGGTATTTATACGATTCATTTAAAGAATCCTGTATCAACTAATTCAAATTTTGCAAATCTTACAGAAGTATTGACTGCTAATATTTCAGCAAATCTTACGGCTAATAATGCAAATATTTTCTTGGATGGTAATTACGTAGTAACTGGCGTGGATAAAGCTAACAAGCAAATTTCTTTAGCCACTCCGAGTGCTGTAAATGATGACTGGAATAAACTTGCGGATTTAGCAGACAAAAAAACAAGTGTCGGCACAATTAAGTTGAGAGGTAGTCAAGAAAATTATATCGGTTGGTTTACGATTGAGTCGGCAAAAGCTACAGGTCTACTGCTTAATTTCCAAGCGCTTAATGGTATCTATCAAGGCTCATCTGCAAAGTTTGTTGATATTTATGTTGAATATCAGCAAGTAGTAAACGGGAACCCAACGGGCAATGTTTATAATCAAACAATACGCCTAAATGGTAAAGCAAATAACCGTGATAGTGTCGGTGGCTCAATGTGGATTACATTGCCATTCACGGGTGCAGTGCGTTTTAGAGCACGCCGCACAAATGATAATGGCGATGCTGTAGACCTGTCAGATGAAACCAAGTTCTATACAGCTTACGCATATCATTATTTATCTAAGCTTGTATATGACAACCGGGTTTTAATTCGTCAACGAACACAGGCAACTCGTGCAGCAACGGCTATTGATAGTCGTATGACAAACTGTATAGCAGAAAGCTTGGTTTATACATACAGAGATGGGATTAAGTCGGATACCCGCATACCATCCAGATTTATTCCTGATCTAGTAATTGAGTTAGCTTTGCATAAGTTGATTGGCCGAAGAACATTGAATGAAGTAAATGTCGAAAAACTTTATTCAGTTTTTGATGAGGTTGTTGATTATTTTGGCTCAGAAAAGATGGCTGAGTTCAATTACACAATTGATGATGCTAATCAATCATTTGAAGAGATTCTAAGAATGTTGGCAGGCGTCTCTTGCTGTAATGATCGCCGTTTAAACCGTCAAATTTATTTTGAGCTTGAACGGGCGGGTCGAGAGCCTTATTTATTATTCAATCACCGAAATAAAAAGGCCCGTACAGAAGTTAGGACAATCCGAACAAAACCAGAAAACAATTATGACGGTGTGGAAATGACATACGTTGATAGTGAAGCTGGATGGATTGAAAAAACTTTGAAAATTCCTAATGACCAAATCACTAACCCGAAAAAAATTGAAGGCTATGGAATTGTTTATAAGCAGCAAGCGCATATTGTTGCGTGGCGTGCTTGGAACAAAATTCAATTTCAAGCAATTAATTGCCGTTTTTCGTGTTTTGCAGAAGGTGAGTTGGTTGGTAGTGGCGACCCAGTAGCAGTGGTTGATGACACTCGATTAGCACCAACTTTCTTTGGTGATCCTTCACAAGCGATTTTGTCGGGAGAGGTTTTAGCTTGGAATGGCTTAAACATCACAGGTTCGCAGCCTTGCAAGCTATCTACCGAGCATTCATTCGTAATCCATTTGCAGCTTAAAAGCGGATATATAGACATCATCCCTGTGACACAGGGTCAAAATGATTATGAGTTTGTTCTTTCTCGTCCACCAGTTGAAGCACTGGTAACAGAGGGTGAAGTAAAAACCGTTTATTCACTCTCTACCGATGATCGACAAGATGATGATCTTTTCCTTATAACGACCAAGAGAAGGGCGGGTGTATTTGAAAATGAATTAACACTCGTAAACCTTGATGAACGTTACTATCAAAACGATAGCGACATAAAAAACAATCTTATTTAAATACCAGTCCTTTAAGTCCCCGCATTAGCGGGGATTTTTTTTGGAGAAAATTTATGGCTCTAAATGCTGAAAAATTTGCAAATCTTGAGCGCGATATTGATGATACTGGAAAGGCTATTAATACCGTTGCTGTTATTGAGCCTCGATATGGAGAGCCTTTTTATTCATTACCATTGGCAGTGCAAAAAGTAATGGAGACAGGAGGATTTGAACCATTTCTAACAGAATCGCAGCTTTTAGCTAGCACACCCACAATTTCCCCTAAAGCGGCAAAAGCATTAGATACAGGGAAAATATGGTACTGGGGCAAAGATGAAGGGGAAACTGAGGATTCTTGGCATGACACAGGATTGAGTGAGCTTGATCAGGCGAATAATTATACTAAAACTGCTTTAACAAAGTCTCTGTCTGGAAAAATAGAAGTTGCAGAAAGCAGTGTTATTTATACGGTCGATGGGGTCAGTTTGTTTGGCGTATATCAGGGTGACTTTTTTGTTGCTGATTTGAATGTAAGCGAAGGTGAAACTTTTCTTATTACATCTACGGGTCAGGGTAGTGTTAGATCATTCTATACAGCATCTTCTGACAATGTGATTAAAAGCTACGGTGAAGTTTCCATACAATCTCAGTTTGTCACGATTCCCGCAAATGCCACTCGACTCGTTGTAAACTGCTTAAAATCGGCTAGAAATACATTTTCAGTCAAGCTTTTATCAAAAGATGAAGCAACAATTTTACAGAAAGCAAAAGATGCTCCAAACCCAAAAACTTTAATCGAAAAAGCCTTATCAGGGAACATTGACACTACAATGAATAGCGTGATCTATTCACCAGATGGTTTGACTTTAGATGCGGTTGCACACGCGGACTTTTTTTGTGCAGACATGAGCGTAAAAGAGGGCGACTGGTATCTAATCACATCTGATGCATCGGGCAGTGTTCGTGCTTACTACACAGCAAACGGCAATACAGTTAAGTCATATGGCGAAGTCACAGAATCTTTGAAATTTGTTCAGATTCCTGTAGGTGCAAATCGCTTGATTGTGAATAGCTTAATTTCAACTAAAGACAAGTTTTCTGTAAAACTTCTTTCAAAAGATGAAGTGAGGTTGCTTAAAAGCCCAGAAGTTGTCGCAACAGTCCGAGATGCTTTTCCTTCGCGCCCAAGCTACCCAAACTTATTGAAAGAAAAGTGCCCTAAATTTTATGAAAAATTAAAGGGTAAAACAGGTGACTTGACAGTATGCTTGACAGGAACATCATTAACGCAGGGCAATCTATACGCAACTGATCGAAGCGACAGCACAACTAGACCTCCTCAATTGCATACAAATGATTTAGCAAGCGCGATTTTTGATAGTTTAATTTGCTATTGGGATGGGCAACAGTATCGTCGTTATGATCATGCTGATTTGACTTATTCATCAAGCACTTGGTCGGTCACTAATGATGTAAAAAATGGCTCAGATTCAGTATGGGATGATCGTGCAGAGTACAGAAACGGTTTAACCAAAACGACAACTTCTGCAAATGCAAGTGTTGCAATGACTATACCGAGCGATGCTTGGCAGTTCAATTTTATTTATCGGACTGACAGTCAAGGCGGTAATTGTACAGTATCTATTACAGAGGGCAATTCAAAAGTTGAGGTATTCAACGGCACTGCATGGGTTGAAGCGAACGGCTTTACATTCAGCATGTTAGAACCTGCTGCCACAGCAACTAAGGGTAATACGATATTTCAGAAACGTTTGAAAATGCGCTGTAAAAATAAGGCAGGCGGTATTAACTCAATCGGCTCAACGAAACGAATCACAATTACAAAAGCGAATGATAATACGCGCTTTAATGTGGTTGGCTTTGAATGGTCTCCGCGTGAGTTTATGTTCACGTTTATTAACTCAGCACGAGGTTCACACAATTGGGGGCTTTCTAATGGATACAATCTTGAGAGCTATCAAGATGGCGATATTTGGGGCTTTAATCCCGACTTAATTCTTTGTGAAACAACTGTAATCAATTGGGGTGGTTCATGGGGCTATGATGTTGACCCACTGTATTATTCTAATATTGCTAAACGCACTTACTTTAATGAGTTTAATGATAATCCCAACTCACTGTATGTGAAGTCTAATTCGTATCAGAACTGTGAAATTATTTTTTATGGTGACACTGTTTCCGCACACGATTCTCAAGCTGCTAGTTGGAATGGCAAGCAACCAAAATTTGCAACCGTGACAACAGCAGCAAATAACGGAAACGGCTCAACTGAAAATATTGGTAGAGTGAAAAATATCTTTGAAAACTATGCGGAAGTTGAGCGTTACATGTCTTCGAAAGAGCATGTGTTCATCCCTGTTTCTGTAGTTTTCAAAAATGTTGCTGACAAGTATTTTGGCAATTACAAAGATGCTTTTGTCGGTACTGATAAAGCAGGCGCGACACTTTCTTATGATGGGATTCACTTGAATGACAATGGATGCAAGTTGTGGGCACTGCTAATTGTTCCAATTTTTGAGAATTTATAAGTCTACATGGCACCTTCGGGTGCTTTTTTATTGCCTATTTCTGGAGAAACAAAATGTCTGAAACTCAGTCTGCACTTGAAGCTAGTGCAGCAACATTAACATCAAAAGTAACAGCAACCAGCGGTGTGGGGTCATTTATCGGATTTGCAGCAAAGATCGATGTTATTGCGTGGGGTGGTTTATTTATTGCGGCACTTGGTTTGGTTATTCAAATTTATTTTGCAATTGCCCGTAATCGCCGTGAAAAGGTGGAGCACGAAATGCGAAAGGCTGAATACAAGTTGCGTATAAAAAACTTAAAAGGTGACTGTGATGTCAAACAAGACTAAATATATTGCAGCAGTCTTAGCAGCTTCGGCTGCTTTTTTTGTGGGCGTAAAAAACGATGAAGGGTTTACATCAAAGCCAGTAATTCCCGTTAAAGGGGATCGGCCAACACAGGGCCATGGTTCTACATTTAAACCCGATGGCTCACCAGTAAAAATGACAGATCCACCAATTACACGTGCGACCGCAGATAAGTGGTTGCGAAATGATGTGGCCAAGCGTGAAGTCGCGTTTAAAGATTCATTGAAGGGCGTGAAATTATCTCAAACTGAATATGACCTATACCTTGATTTCACGTATCAATACGGGATTGGCGCATGGTCTGGCTCATCGATGCTGAAAAACCTAAAACTAGGTAAATATAAAGCAGCTTGTGATTCATTATTGAAATGGAAATATGTTGCAAAGCGCGATTGCTCTATTCGTAAAAACGGGTGTTATGGCGTCTGGACCAGACAGCTTGAACGACATGCGAAATGTATAGGAGCGCAGTGATGTGGATTGTATTTACTGCTAAATATTGGCGAGAAATCATTATTGTGTTTCTCGCTTTTTTATTGGCCATATCTTTGGCCGTACTCAATTACAAAACTGGTCAGTTAAAAGAAGCTGAACAAAAGTGTCAATCGCAGATCCAAGATATTGAACGTAAGAATTTAAAAGCACTTGCAGAAAAGCAAAATCAAATCAATAAAGTGAGCGCAGACTATGAGCAAGTCAAAGCAGAGCAAAACACCAAAATCGAATATATTGAGCGTGAAGTGCAAAAGATCGTGGAGCGTCCTGTTTATAAGTCTAGCTGTATTGATGATGATGGGGTGTACCAGATCAACGACCTTATCAAAGCCGGTAATACCAGCTAATCTTATTCAACCATGCCCAAATCTAAATGAATTGGCGGGAACAACGGGCAAAGATTTAATGATCTGGTCAGTTGATACAGTTGCAAAATATAATGACTGCAAAGCAAGACACGGTGCGATTGTGAAGGCTCTTGAGTAATGACTTTTTAGTGTGCAATTATTTGCTCAATAATCTGGATAATTGCACATTTTGAGCAAAGTTTTTCTCATTTCATATTCTCTCGAGGTTTTATCATGCAGCAATTAATGATTATGGTCACAGAAGTTGGAAAGCTTGAGCACACATGTAATTTGCTTGCTGAGGTAAACAAAGGCGGTAAAGTCATAAAGGTTTTCGACTACAACGGTAATCAATTACCAATCAACATTGATGGAACCGTGACATTTAATAGACGCCGTTGGGAACTTCCCATTAAAGTAGATTTAAAATAATTTTGAATGTAGTTTAAAAATACGTAAAACAAGACAAATGCAGATTTAAAAAATAGTGCAACAAAAGTGTAGCAATCTTATTTAACCTACTGATTTATATAAGTAACAACCGCTCTAAATTGAGCGCTTTTTTTACAACAAAAAAAAGATAAATTTAGCGAAATAGTACTTTTTCATTGTGCAAAGTTTGATATAACTAAATACGCTTTAGAAAAAACAAGATAGTGAAATTTTTTGTCTGTTAACAAAAAGTCTAGTTTCAGTATCTTTAAATATTGAATAAATTGTTGGGAATCCTAGTTAGAATTTTAATATTTCCTATATAGAAAAATTTATCTTTGTCAATAGTTATGCAAGGGAAAATGCTTACTATTTAGGAATGTGATATTAGTATTCAGCTTAATTTAAATCGGTATACTAGGATTCTCTTGGTATAAAAAGTAGCAACTTCAGGAAAGACAATGACTGCACGTATTCAAAAAGGCAAGTTAGCGATTGCTAAAGAACTTTACGATTTTATCGAAAATGAAGCTTTACCAGGTTCTGGTTTAGATAGTGAAACTTACTGGAAGAACTTTGAGCAAGTTGTTGTCGACCTTAGTCCAAAGAATAAAGCATTATTGGCTAAGCGTGATGAATTACAAGCAAAAATTGATGAATGGCACCGCAACAATAAATTTGAATTAGGTGCTTACAAAGCATTTTTAACTGAAATTGGTTATTTATTACCAGAAGTTGAAGACTTCCAAATTACTACTGAAAACGTAGATGAAGAAATTGCATTGTTAGCAGGGCCACAATTAGTAGTGCCTGTACGTAATGCACGTTATTGCTTAAATGCAGCAAATGCGCGTTGGGGTTCTTTATATGATGCACTTTACGGTTTTGATGTAATTTCAGAAGAAGGCGGTGCAGAAAAAGGAAAAGGATATAACCCTGTACGTGGTGCGAAAGTTATTGAGTTTGCTAAAAACTTCTTAAATGAAATTTTCCCGCTTGCGCAAGGCTCACATGCTGATGCAACTAAATATGCAATCGAGCAGAATAAACTCGTTGTGACTTTAAAAGATGGTACTAAAACTGGCTTAGCTCATGAAGCTCAGTTTGTGGGTTTCAATGGTGAAGAAGCGAACCCTTCAGAAGTTGTTCTTTTGAGTAATGGCCTACATGTCATTATTGAAATTGATGCGAATAGCCCAATTGGCCAAACTGATTTAGCGGGTGTTAAAGATCTAACACTTGAAGCTGCGGTTACAACAATTCAGGATCTTGAAGACTCTGTAGCAGCTGTTGATGCAGAAGAAAAAGTTGAAGGTTATCGTAACTGGTTAGGTTTGATGAAGGGCACTCTTCAAGAATCTATTGAAAAGAATGGTAAAACAATTGTTCGCGCTTTGAATAAAGACCGTGAAATTAAAAATTTGATCGGTGGCACAACAAAACTACATGGTCGTTCACTTATGTTACTTCGTAACGTAGGCCATTTAATGACGAATCCAGCTATTTTAGTTGATGGTGAAGAAATTTTCGAAGGTATTATGGATGCGTTGGTAACGCCATTGTTATCAATCGCTGACATCCGTAGTGAAAACGAAAATAAAAACTCTCGTAAAGGGTCTATGTATATTGTTAAACCAAAAATGCATGGTCCTGAAGAAGTTGCTTTTGCTGTTGAGTTATTTGAGCGTGCTGAGCAAGCCTTAGGATTACCAGCGAAGTCTTTAAAAATCGGTATTATGGATGAAGAACGCCGTACATCTGTAAACTTGAAAAACTGTATTGCTGCTGCTAAAGATCGCACAATCTTTATTAACACTGGGTTCATGGACCGTACTGGTGATGAAATCCATACTTCTATGGAAGCTGCTCCAGTTGTTCGTAAAGAAGCGGTTAAAACACAAAAATGGATTGCTGCTTACGAAAACCGTAACGTTGCAATTGGTTTGAAATGTGGTTTACAAGGTAAAGCTCAAATTGGTAAAGGCATGTGGCCAAAACCAGATAGCATGAAAGATATGTTGGCAACTAAAGCTGCTCATCCAAATGCTGGTGCTTCATGTGCTTGGGTTCCATCACCAACTGGTGCTGTACTTCATGCGATGCATTACCATCAAGTAAATGTAAAAGCACGTCAAGATCAGTTAAAAGCTGAAGAAATGTTGTCATTAGATGACTTGTTAACTCCTCCATTTGCAACTGATACAAACTGGTCAGCAGAAGAAATTAATAACGAACTTGAAAATAACTGCCAAGGTATTTTAGGTTACGTTGTTCGTTGGGTTGACTTAGGTGTAGGTTGTTCAAAAGTTCCTGATATTAACAATGTGGGCTTAATGGAAGACCGTGCAACATTACGTATTTCTTCTCAACATGTTGCCAACTGGTTACGTCACGGTATTGTGACTCGTGAACAAGTTGAAGAAGTGCTTAAACGCATGGCAAAAATTGTTGATGAACAAAATGCGAATGATCCATTGTACAAACCAATGGCAGCTAACTTTGAAACTAATATTGCTTTCCAAGCAGCTTCAGACCTTATCTTTAAAGGTTGTGAACAGCCTTCTGGTTATACTGAGCCATTACTACATGCGGCTCGTTTAAAATTAAAAGGTTATACAGGTGACTAATTTTAACCTGTTATAAAAAAAGCCTCTTCGGAGGCTTTTTATTTTCGGTATATTTTGTGCTTATAGATAAGGCGTGAATTTATAAATAAAGGATTTCAAGTTTGATTAACTTAAACAATCTCGATCGTGAGAATTGGCTTCTATGCGCAAAATTATCATTAGATGAATCTCAAAAGGACTACGTCGCACCAAATGTATATTCTATTGCTGAGTCTAAAGTCGAGGAACACTATTGCCCAAGAGTGATCTGTTTTAATGATGAGGTGGTTGGGTTCTTAATGTATTGTGTGGAAATTGATCCCCCTGATGAGACATTATTTTGGTTATTTCGATTTATGATTGGCAAAGATCATCAAGCTAAAGGTTATGGTACCTTAGCGTTGCAAATGGCAATTGATGAAATGGCTTCAAAAGGGGCTAAACGAATCCGAACGATGTATAAATCTTCTAATAACATTGCTGGAAAACTTTATAAAAAAATGAATTTTATAGAAACTGGGGAATATGATGAATGTGGTGATATTATTTTAGAGTTGGGTATTTCTTTTTAAAAAACGCTAACTGAGAATTCAAGTTAGCGTTGAAGGAAATGGAATTAACTAAAGTTAAAAGCGATATTAATTGCTACTCACAATCCCAATTTTAGTTACACCTAAACGCTGCGCCGTAGCCATGACCATCGCTACATTTTTATATTCAGCCATTTGGTCTGGTTTAAGTTTGATTTGGTCTTGATCTTTTTTGGCGACAACACCTTGAAATAAAGTCTCTAGTGCCTTGCGGTCAGAAACCTGTTGGTTATTCCAAAATACTTTGCCTGCTGCATCAATTCTTACATCAATGATTTCAGGTGGCTTTTCATTTGTTGGTGGCGGTGTGCCATTTGGCAAATTAATATTAATCGCATTGTTTGGTGCAGGTATAGTAATAATAAACATAATAATGAGTACCAGCATGACATCAATAAGCGGTGTCATGTTCACCTCTAGCATTACATCGTCATCATTATTTGAGCCAACATTCATACCCATAAAATTCTCCTTAAAATCATTACGGGGAAGCTGGAGGGGTAGTAACAAAGGCAATTTTGCCAATACCAGCTTGTTTGGTCGTACTAATGACCTGATCTATCGCTTCAAAATGGGTAAGCTGATCTCCTCGAATATGTACTTCCGGCTGCGGTCTTTTTTGTGCCACAGCTTGTAATTTTGCTAACAATATTTCTTTATTCGGTACATAACTCTCGTTCCAGAAAATATCGCCTTTCTTATTAACTGAAAGTTGAATATTTTCAGGCGTGGTCGCGTACGGAGTATTTTTTTCTTCTGGTAGTTTCACCGGAACTGTATGTGTAACTACCGGAATAGTAATAAGAAAAATAATAAGTAAAACCAACATGACATCTACGAGAGGTGTCGTGTTAATCGTTCCAATCATTTCGTCATCATCTTCAGAACCAACACTCATACCCATAATGTCTGCTCCTGATTATTTAATGCTGCGATTAATTGAATTGTTGGTATTAATTTCTCCGCTTAATAAAACTGCATGTAGATCTGAACCAAATGAACGAACATTTTCCATCACTGCTTTATTACGACGAGTCAACCAGTTGTAACCCAGTACAGCAGGTACTGCGACCGCAAGCCCAATAGCTGTCATAATGAGAGCTTCACCAACTGGGCCTGCAACTTTATCAATAGATGCCTGACCTGAAATCCCGATTGCAGTTAAAGCGTGATAGATTCCCCATACTGTTCCGAAAAGACCTACGAAAGGTGCTGTAGAGCCAACTGTTGCTAAAAAAGCGAGACCGCCGCCTAAATGGTTTTGTACTTTTTCGATGGCGCGTTGTATTGAAATGCTCACCCAAGTATTAAAGTCAATGCGTTCAAGTAGAGAGCCGCCGTGTGATTTAGTCGAGTTAATGCCTTTTTCTGCAATAAAACGGTACGCGCTACTTTGTTCTAAACCTTCTGCAGCATTATCAAGCGAAGTTGCCTCCCAGAAATGTTTTTCAGCTTCTTTACCTTGGCGTTTGACTTTACCTTGTTGTAATAATTTAGAGATGATGATGTACCAAGTACCAATCGACATGAGTACTAAAATAAATAAGGTAGACTTAGCGACTAAGTCACCTTCACGCCAAAGGGCTTCTAGACCATATGGATTTTTAACAGTTTCACTTGTTGCAGGCTTTGGTGGTGGAGTTGGAGTAGTTGTATTTGAAGTAGCTTCAGTAGTTGCTGTTGCCACAGGAGCATTGCTCGTTTCTTCTGCGAAAACTGAGCTTAATGGAAGTAATGAGCAAGCTGCGATTAAACTTGCAGAAGCGAAATGTACTAGTGGTTGAGTTGATTTTTTCATCATATATCTCCAATATTTTTTAATTTCTTGCTAATTCAATTGTTTATTCAATTACGAATGGATATTCAATTTCATACCAGTCTTGCTGAGGTACGCCATCTTTCATTGCTGGTTTGAACGTACATAAGCTGTAGGCTTTAGTTGCTGCTTTATCTAAAATTTTGCTGCCACTCGATTTTTTTACTTTGGCATCAATGACTTTGCCGGATGTATCAACCAAAACACGTATACGCACCGTTCCTTGCTCTTCGTTCATGAGTGCTTCGCGTGGATATTCTGGTTTTTCACAGCCCGCAGAGCCTTCAGAAACACCACGTGTTACACCAGCGGGTTTAGGTGCTGGTGCAGCAGCTGCCACTGGAGCTGGTGCAGCAACAGGGCTCGGAGAAGGAGTACTAGGTGCAGCAGGAGCCGGAGTAGCGACTTTAGTCAGTTGAGCTACTGGCGTCGTTTTTTGTACTGGTGTTGCTACTTTCTCTACTTCTTTTGGTGGCTCAGGAACCTTGGCAACTTTTTCTACCATTTTTGGTGGCTCAGGTGGTTTTTCCTTTGGTTTCGGCTCTTCCGGCTTTGGTGGAGGAGGTGGCTTAATATCCTGAATAATTTGTAATTCCACAGGTTTTTCTGCTGGTTTTTGAATATTGTTTGCTAAACCTGACATCAGAATATAGGCAACAAGAAGATGCAGAAAAATGACTGCAGCAATACCAATTAGGCGTTTGGCAGATTTATTTTCTATGTCTGTAAAAGTCATGCCCATAGTTACTCCTGAAACTGTAGACAAACAATTTTTAAATTAATGTTTGGCTAAGGATGAGTATTCGGTCTGCAAACACGATCTCTAAAGTCGTGTTTGCAAAATAACCACTTAGAACTTGTATGTACCACGCAAATAGTATGTACGTCCTGTTGGGTCACCATACCGAGGGTCATATCCGTATTGGAAATTATCTAAAACGTTTGAAGCAGATGGGTCTTCGTCGAAAATATTTTTAATACCCGCTGTTAGCTCAAGATTTTTAAAGCCTTTATAGGTACCAGAAATATTATAGAGGGTATAATCACTAACTTTGTGATGATCATATTGTTCTTCACCTATCTGATTTTGATCATCGTAACCACGTACAAACTGTTGTTCAAAAACTAATTTCCAATTTTCATATGCCCAGTTAATATTAGCTGTGTGTTTCCATCGGACGACAGCAGGGTCCTCATATAGACCAACCTGTCCTGTCCATGGCTCACCTTTTGAGTCGCGATAATCTAGTTTGGATACATAAGTCCCATCAATTCCAAAGCCAAAACGGCCAGTGGATGTCATTGGAGTTAAATAATTTAGGCTAATATCAAAACCTTCTGTTTTCATGCCACCAGAGTTGAATAAGTTGGTTTTTATATAGTCGATAGTACCATCAGCATTTCTTACAAAAAGAGCAGAGTATTTTTCAGGTTCCCCAAAGATGGTGGCTTCTCCCACCTGAGCAATTAGGTCGTCAATTTTAATATTGAAATAGTCAACCGTTAGTACAAGATTTTTAATTGGTTCAAAAACAAAGCCGGCAGTAAATGATTTTGATTCTTCTGGTTGTAAATCTTTTGAGCCTCCCTGTAATTTCATAAATTGAGTATTACAAAAGTCATTTTTATTTTTCCCTTCTACGACCTCACCGCCTGGGCAATAAAGTGGGTCATTATGTTTTGCACCAGTATAAGTTTTGCTTTGAGCTGCATTAATCTCATATAGGCTTGGTGCACGGAAACCTGTGCTATATGAGGTACGGAACATGAGTTGTTTTAATGGTTCCCAACGGATCGCGAATTTAGGATTAAAAGTATCGCCAAAGTCACTATAGTCATCGTAGCGGGCTGCAAGTTGTGCTTCGATCGTTTTGGTTATAGGTATTTGTAATTCGGCAAATGCAGAGGTAATGTCTCGGTCACCGGAATTATCAGGTTTACTAGGGTCTGTACCACTACTAGGAGCTTGATGGACTAAATCTGCATTAATATGTTGTTTCCAATCTTGATTAGTAAAGCTGCCTCCTAAAGCAAAACCAACCTCACCAGCAGGTAAAGTAAAAATAGGCCGGCTAATACTGAAGTCAGCAGTAGTGGATTCTAAAGTTGCTTCATTATATTTCCCTTTAACTGATAAATTATTCCAGATATTAGGATCACTACTTTCACCAAATGGGTTTAATGTTCCGTTATTTAAGGCATCTTGCAATTTAGTCTTATTTAATTGACCAGTAACGAAATTATCTGAGGCTTCACTTTTTGCATAGGTAACACCTGTATTTAAATCCCAGCCCCATACGTCACCTTCCAAACCTGCAAAAAGCCGATGTGATTCATTAATTGATTTCGCTATACGGTTTCCTGCATGTGATCGTAAATAGAGTTCAAGGGGAGCACCACTTAACCCTTTAACGCTAGGAACAATACCATTGCCTGGATAATATGGACTATCACTTGGAAGGGTGACGCGAGTTGACAGATTACCGCGGCTAAATGGGTCAGGGGCAACAGAAGTGATAACTTCACTACGTGAATAAATATATTCACCAATAGCATTTAAATTATCGTTAACTTTGTATGTACCACGTCCTAAAACAGAAACGTTTTCTACATCTGGTTTGATACCTATCAAAGCTTGAGTATTTGCATAACAGAGACCCTTTTCTGCTGACTCTGCTGGGCCCAAACATTGACCATTTTGTGCATAGGGATTTCCTGAAACCCCAGATATAGGGTCATAAAAATTTGAGGTAAAGGTATTAGCCGAGCGTCCATCAAGACCGAGTTCTGGTAATACTCCTCCACGTTCAGAAATTTTTCGGTCTTTCGCCATAATGCCGTTAGTACGACGATAATCTACAACACCGAAAATATTAAAACCATCTTCATCTAAGTCGCCGTAGCCACCAAAGATAGAAATATCTTGTTTATCACCACCTTTGTGTTCTGGTTGTAATAAACCTGCGCTAATACCTACACCTTGATATGTTTTTTTTGTAATGAAATTAATAACCCCTGCAACAGCATCGGCACCATAAACTGCTGAGGCACCATCACGTAAAACTTCAATACGATCAATCATTGCTAAAGGAATAATATTTAGGTTTACGGTGGAAGTACCAAAAGGGTTCGCTGCGAGGCGTCGTCCATTAAGTAAAACGAGTGTTTTATCGCTACCTAAACCCCGAAGGTTAGCAGTAGAACCATCGGTATTACTGGCACCCACATTCTGGTCAGTTGAAAAACCTGCCTGATTTGAACTTACACGGGTTAATGCTTCTTCAACTGTAGTAACGCCAGCATTTGCGAGATCTTCGCCTTTAATAATGGTAATGGGAGAAGCACTTTGTGCCGCAACCCCTTTAATTGAAGAACCTGTAACGGCAACTTTTACGACTTTTGTTGGTTTTTCATCGGTACTTGTTTGTTCAGTTTCTGCTGCTTGTGCCATGGTAAGACACATCATGCTTAAACTAAGGGTGCTTAATTTAAGAATTGTTTTGCCAATCTTGGGGGTTGCCTGAGATCGAACATTGTATTTTTTTTTCATCGTGGACTTGATCCCTTTTTGTTGTCGTTAGCGATATTGCTGGAAAGTTTTTAAGCAAAGCAAGTGCCAACTATATATTTTTCTTTTTTTAGTTTATGCAAAATATTGATAAATATTGATTTTATTATGCTTGAGTATGATGCTTTAGCTTTTTTGATATAAAAATAAATTTTCCGTTTGGAAAATTTTTTGATGTTGGCGAAAAGTTTCAAATTTATTTGTATAAAAAATATACATTACTGGACTCTTCACATGCTTATTAAATAAAAATGTATCGTTTTAGAGCCTTTTAATATGTAATGTTATAATATTTATCACTACATGGTTAAATTATATTTTTATTATTAATCAATATATTGTTTTAAAAATATCTGCAATTTAGGCTTGATCTAATGTGGATCATAATTAATTTTTCATGTATTTTATTTGTGCATTTAAGGTATTAGATGATTAACTTATATGAATATAATATTTGGCAAAAAGTTACTTTTATTTATATAGTTCAAACGTTTTTAAGTATCTAATAAAAATATGAATTTTTAATGTTTTTAAATATTTTAAGATGGATATTAATAAATGGCATGAAATTCGCTTTATATTCAATAGTTACAAAACACTAGGTATTTGAGTTTATTTTTCCATTTGATCAAATCGAAAGATGATAAAGAAAAGTAAATTTCAAATCCTAAATAGGCCTATCTGTTGAAAAAGAACTTTTCTTATGCAGATTTAGATGTTACTCAAAAGGATAATATCTTTTAAAAAACTAATTACGTGGGTATGAACTTGAAATTAAAATTTTTTAAGCTCGCCATTTTAAGTCTGGCTATTACATCAGTTCCTTGTGCTTACGCAATTACGCCAGCGCAACCAAACAAAATTTTGCATGTTGCCTATGAAGCCCCAGATGATGGCTTCGATATGGTCAAAACCACCAATTTCTATAGTGCTAGTATTGCTGAGGCAATTTTTGAGCCTTTACTCAAATATGACTATTTAGCACGTCCATTACAGTTAGTTCCCAATACTGTAGAAAGCCTGCCTAAAGTGGAACAAGACGGTAAAGTTTATATATTTAAAATTAAGCCGGGTATCTATTTTACCAATGATCCAGCTTTTAAAGGTAAACGCCGTGAGTTGGTGGCTGAAGACTACGTCTATACAATTAAACGTATTTTAGACCCTAAAAATAGAGCGCCTTCTGTTTCTTTTATTGATGGTAAGTTACAAGGTGCCGATGTGGTTGTAGCTCAAGCAAAGAAAACTGGAAAATTTGATTATGCTGCTCCAATTGCAGGGCTTAAAGCGATTGATCGATATACTCTACAATTTACTCTGACTCGCCAAGACTTTAATTTTCCTTATATTCTTGCCTATATTGCATTTGGTGGTGTTGCTAAAGAGGTTGTTGATTATTACGGTGATCGTATTGGCATGCATCCAGTAGGTACTGGACCGTACATGTTAAGTAAATATGTTCCAAGAAGTAAGGTCGAGTTGGTTGCCAATCCTGATTATCGTGGTTTTATTTGGAATTTTAAGTCAACAGGCACGCCTTGGGATAACCAACTTGTTAAGGAAATGTCTGGAAAGAAAATGCCACAAGTTGGCAAGGTGGTGGTCAGTATTATTGAAGAAGAGCAGTCACGATGGTTAGCTTTTCAGTCTGGACAACTAGACTTTGATAAACTCACAGCGAATGCTGTTCCTCAAGCGTTAGATGGAAATCAACTTAAAGCTTCTTTTCAAAAAAGAGGCATTAAACACTTTCCATATAAAGAACCTGAAATGACCTATACTATGATGAATATGCGTGATCCGGTGATTGGTGGTTTTAGCCCAGAAAAAATAGCGCTTCGTAGAGCAATTACTTTGGCCTATGACCAAAAAGAAAGTATAAAACAGGCATATAAAGGTCAGGCAGTTAGAGCAGAAATGTTTATACCTGAAGGTGTAAACGGATATAACCCGAAGTATAAAAGTAGCGTAGGATATAATCCACGGCTAGCAAATAAACTGCTTGATTATTATGGCTATAAAAAAGCGGCTGATGGCTACCGGACCTTACCAAATGGCAAACCTTTAATTTTAAAAATCAATACAGAAAATAGCTCAGCATCGGTTATTCATTCAGAACTCTGGAAAAAAAATCTAGATGCGATTGGCATTCGAGCTGACTTTAAGGTAAGTAACTTTGCAGATAACTTAAAAGCCGCTACTCAATGTAAATATATGATCTGGAGCGGTGCATGGATTGCTGACTATCCTGAAGGAGATAATTTTGCACAATTACTATATGGACCAAATGCTGGGCAGGGAAACCATGCTTGTTATCAGTCTAAAACCTATGATGCTCTTTATACTCAGGCCATTCATTTACCACCTCAACAACGGCTCCCATATTACGAAAAACTTAACCGTCGGATAGAAGCTGATAACCCTTGGATTATTCATGTAACACGAATTCGTAATTGGTTGATACAGCCTCAAGTTCAGGGGTTTAAAGCTCACCCAATGATGAATACAAACTGGCAATATCTTGATATCACCCCTATTAAAAAATAATTTTAGATAAAGATCATCATGACCGAAAATTTAAAACAAAAGCTTAAGCACTGTAGTGTCGGCCTATTTCTTGCCGGAATGGCTTTAACGGGTTCTATATCTATTTTTGCGAAAAGCCCAGCCGATCCAAATAAAGTTTTGCGTTATGTATTCCCAACAGCTGAAACAGGCTTCGACCCAGCTTATGTACATGACTTATATTCAGCGCATGTACTCACATCTATATTTGAAACTTTATATACCTATGATTATTTGGCAAGACCAGCAAAATTAATCCCACACGTGGCTATGGCTATGCCAGAAGTGAGTGCAGATGGTCTGACTTATACCATTCACATTAAGAAGGGTATTTACTTTACGGCCGACCCAGCGTTTAAAGGTAAACCTAGAGAGTTAACAGCTTACGATTATGCATATTCTTTTAAGCGGTTATTAGACCCAAATTTACGCTCACCCAATAGTTGGTTATTGGAAGATAAAATTGAAGGTATGAATGCTTTAGTCAAAGCAGCCAATAAATCCGGAAAATTTAATTACGATCAAAATGTAAGTGGTTTACAAACACCTGATAAGTACACTTTGGTGATTCGGTTAGTAAAACCAGACTATAACTTTCCTTTATTACTGGCCCATGATCCGACAGGTGCGGTGGCACGCGAAGTCATCGAGAAATATAAAGATAAAGCTGGTTTTGTTATGGGGCATCCAGTAGGAACTGGACCTTATATGCTCAGTAAGTGGATACCTGCCTCACGTATTGTTTTAAAAGCAAATCCTGAATATCGAGGTTTTATCTGGAACTTTAATGCCAGTAGCCCCGGGGATGAAGCAATTGTAAAGCGCCTTAAAGGTAAACAAATGCCTCAAATCGGCACAATTGATATTCAAGTCATGGAAGAAAACCAGTCACGATGGTTAGCATTCCAGCGTGGTGAGGTAGATATCATTCAGCTTGAAGGGCAATTAGTTTCAAAAGCGATTAAAGACGGTAAATTAAGACCCGAGCTTTCAAAAGAAGGCGTGCAATTATCCCGTATTGTTGATCCAGAAATTAGTTATATCTATTGGAATCTCAAAGATCCCGTTGTTGGAGGAATGAGTAAAGAAAAAATTGCCTTACGCCGTGCTATTGCGATGTCCCGTTCAATAGATCAAGAGATTAAATTGGTAAGGAATAGTGATGCAGAACGTCTTCATTTCCCAGTTCCACCTGGCGTAGTGGGATATGACCCACAGTATAGAAGCAGTACACCATATTCAGTAAAAGCAGCCAATCTGCTGTTGGATCGATATCACTACAAAAAAGATGCTTCTGGTTGGCGTACACAACCAAACGGCAAGCCGCTCGTGGTCGAATATAAAGCGCGCAATGACAGTATTGGCCAACAAAGTGCTGAACTCTGGAAGAAAAACTTCGATAGCCTACATATTCGCATGGTGTATAAGCCAATGCTTTTTTCAGACTTACTTCGATCACAAAAACAATGTGAGGGAATGTTTGGTTCTTCTGCATGGATCGCTGATTATCCAGATGGGGATAATTTTATGCAGAATTTTTATGGCCCAAATACTCATATGACGAACTGGTCTTGTGGTTCGATACCAGAGTTTGATGAGTTGTACCGCCAGTCTCAACAAGTGAAGCCAGGCCCAGAAAGAGATGCGTTATATCGAAAAATGACGCGCTTGTTAGAGGTTTATATGCCTGTGCAAATGTCTTATGCACGCTATCGCAATATGTTGGCCCAACCACGAATTATTGGATATAAGAAGCATCCGATTTTACATGCTGAATGGATGTACTTCGATATTGATACAAATACGAAATCTAATCATTAAATGAAAAAAATTGGAGATACGATGAAAAATAATACACTGAAAATGACTACATTATGTATGTTGACCATAGGTATAAGTCAATTTGCATCGGCTGAAGCGACGCGTGCGACATTACCATTACTTAAAGCAGAGCAACTCCCAGCATGGTGCGATTCTAATTTAAAAAAAATTCAGCAAGAGATTTCTAGTTTTGAAAAAACGCCTGTTAAAAACGATGCTGCCGCTGCTCCGATATTAGCCAAGTGGGATAAAATTTTTGCTCATCTTGAAGATTTTTCGGGACCCATAGGTCTATATAGTAATGTAGACCCAGATGCGAAATTACGTAAGGCAGCAGAAGACTGCGAAATCAAAATTAATCAATTTCATACGGATATATTCCAAAACTCCAAACTGTATAACGTAATTAAAAATACAAAAGCGACTGATCCGATTGACCAGAAATACCGTCAAGATATTCTGGATCAATTTGAAGACACAGGGGTTCAGCTAGAACCAGCAAAACGCGCAAGAATGAAGGCTATTCTGGATGAGTTGACTAAACTTGAACAAGAATATAACCGTAATATTCGTGATAACCCGGAAAAACTTGAATTTACTCCTGAAGAGATGAAAGGCTTACCCGAAAGTTATATTTCGGGGTTAAAGAAAAATACGAAAGGAAATTATTTATTAGGTTTTGAGTATCCGGAATATCGTCCATTCATGGAACTAGCGGATAATGATGATGCCCGAAAAAGATATCAAATCGCTTTTACGCGACGTGGGACTGAACAGAATTTAAAACTACTCAAACAGGCAATAGATTTACGTTATGAACTTGCACAGTTATTTGGAAAAGCGAGTTATGCAGATTGGGCTTTAAAAGACCGAATGGCAAAAACACCAGAGGCTGTAAATAAGTTTTTGGCAGAAGTACAAAAAACTGTAGCACCACTTGAACGTAAAGAAGTAGAAGAGCTTCGTGCATTTAAAGCACAAACCTTAAAGACGCCGTTAGACAAAACCGAGATAACGCGTTGGAGTGAAGCTTACTGGAGCGAAAAACTTCGTAAGAGTAAATATCAAATTGATCAGGAAAAGCTTCGTGATTATTTTCCGACTTTAGCCGCACAAAAATGGTTATTTGCTATTTCATCTGATCTTTACGGTATTGATTTTAAACCTGTCAAAGTTAAAGCATGGCAGGATGAAGTTGAATATTACGATGTAGTTGATAAAAAGACAGGAAAACTCCTTGGTGGCTTATATATGGATAAATTCCCTCGTGAAGGGAAATATGGCCATGCAGCAGTTTGGGGAGTATATGGTGGAAGCACTTTAACCAACCGATTACCGATTTCAGTATTGGTGACCAACTTTAACCGTAAAGGTTTAAATAGTGATGAGCTTGAAACTTTTGTACATGAGTTCGGTCATGCTTTACATGGCATCTTATCAAATACCCGCTATACCAGTCAGTCCGGAACTTCTGTAGAGCGTGATTTTGTAGAAGCACCTTCTCAAATGTATGAAGAGTGGGCACGCCGTAAAGAAACCTTATCTAAAGTGGCCGATTATTGTGATCCAGCTTGTCCACGTGTTGACGATGAATTAATTGCCCGTTTAAAAGCAGTACATAATTATGGCCGTGGCTTGCGTTATGCCCGTCAGACGCTTTATGCACAATATGACATGGCACTTCATACGGCAGATGCCTTAAAAGTAAAACCTTTAGAAACTTGGCAAAAAATGGAAGCTGCTACAGCCTTAGGATATGTGCCAACAACTGAATTCCCCGGGCAATTCGGGCATTTAATGGGTGGTTATCAGGCAGGTTATTACGGTTATATGTGGTCTGAGGTTTTAGCGCTAGACATGCTTTCTGCTTATGGTGACAACCTGAACAACCCACAAGTGGGACAACGTTATCGTCAGACGATTTTATCGCAGGGTAGCCAAAAACCGGCAGCTGAATTGGTTAAAGATTTCCTTGGTCGTGATCCTGACAATAAGGCATTCTTTAACGAAATTACCGGACAACGGGTTAAATAAGGAATTATCACTATGCTGGCATATGTTATTCGGCGTTTATGGCAGATGATTCCGACCATGTTGGGAGTAGTACTGCTTATTTTTATCTTATTTAATTGGGTCGGTGGAGATCCTGCCTATATTTTGGCAGGTAAGATGTCTAACCCTGAGCAGATTGAAAATATCCGTAAACAGTTAGGTGTTGATCAACCTTATTATGTTCAACTTTGGATTTTTATTAAGCAAATTCTTACTTTTGACTATGGCGCAAGTTGGAGCACAGGTGAATCCGTTTCACAAATTATCTTAACCCGATTAGGACCGTCGCTCACACTTTTAATTCCACTCACCATTTTACAAACAGTTATTTCAATTATTTTAGCATTGGCTGTAGCGGCGGTACGTGGCTCTCTAACTGATCGTATGGTCATGATGTTATGTACCATCGGGATGTCGATTAGTATTTTGGTTTACATTATTGTTTTTCAATATGTTCTGGCTTATCAACTGAGCTGGTTTCCAGTACAGGGATGGAGCGATAGTTTTACCGAAAATTTATTTAAGTTTTCCTTACTACCAATTCTAATCATGCTTGTGGTGAGTATTGCACCTACTTTACGTTTATATCGTAGCTTTGTGCTTGATGAAGTAAATCAGGATTATGTGAGAACCGCACGTGCTAAAGGTGTAGGGGAAAGCCGAATTTTAAGTGTGCATGTTCTACGTAATGCCTCAATTCCGATTATTACTGATGTGATGTCAAATTTACCGGCATTATTGATAGGTGCATTTTTAATTGAACGCTTTTTTGGTATTCCCGGTATTGGTCGTGAAGTGATTATTGCTGTAGAGCGTAGTGATTTTCCTGTCATCAAAGCCATTACTGTATATATTGCAGCTGCAACCATGATTTTTAATTTGATTGCGGACTTGGTCTACAAAGTGGTTGATCCACGTGTACAGTTGAAGTAGGTGGGTTATGCTGAGTGTTTTATCAAAAAGAAAGTTAGAAACCCAGACCGCTCCTGCTTCAGCGGGGCTATGGCGACTTGCCATGCGTCGTCTCCGGGCCGATAAAATTGCAATGGCATCGCTCATTGTTGTGTTGTTCTATTTGATCGTATTAATACTATCTCTAACGGGTGTGATTGCATCTGATTGGAATAAAGAAGTTGCTGTCAGTTATGCGCCTCCTACATTTATAGGTGCAGATAAGACAACGGAAGCTTTGAAAAGTACAGCCGCTGTAGATGAGGAATTACCGGAAAATCCAGTCGATCCCTTAAAAGATGTAATTCACCAACTCAAGGCTGAAATCAAACAAGAAAAGAGCTCTGGAAGTGCAATTGATTATTATGGTGTAGTTGATCCATTAGCTGATGATATGAAAGCAATTGATCAGCAACTCGGTGGACATTTACTTGATCAGCAAAGTGAACTAAAAAGTACCCTAATTTTTGGTGCTGACAAATGGGGACAAGATGTCCTTAAAAAAACCATTAAAGGCGCTGAAACTTCAATTATTGTAGGGCTTGTTTCTGCCTTACTGGCAGTCACATTAGGAACGCTTTTAGGGGCAATTTCAGGTTATTTTGGTGGTTGGGTCGATGATATTCTCAACTGGTTTTATAATATTTTTACTTCCATTCCATATTTATTATTAGTTCTTGCGATTGCTGCTGTACTACAACAAAAGGGCATTTTATCTATTGTTCTGATTTTAGGCTTAACGGGCTGGACAGGTGTCTATCGGTTAATTCGTGCTGAATATATGAAACATACGGCACGCGAATATGTACTTGCAGCTAAAGCCATTGGTGTCGGGCATTTTCGCCGTATGTTTATTCATATTTTTCCTAACGTCAGCCATATTGCATTGGTCCAAATGTCTATTTTGGTGGTTTCTTTTATTAAATCGGAAGTGATTTTGAGTTTCTTAGGGTTCGGTGTGCCAGTAGGTGTAGTGTCTTGGGGCAGTATGTTAAATGAAGCACAAAGTGAACTTCTTTTAGGTAAGTGGTGGCAGCTTGTCGCAGCCTCTGTCGCAATGGCTGTTTTGGTTACGGCATTTTCAATGTTTACTGATGCGCTACGCGATGCATTAGACCCGAAACTAAAATAAGAGGAAAACCAAATGTCAGAACAAGAAAAAAAGACCCCATTACTTCACATTGAAAACTTACGTGTAAGCTTTAAAGGTGAAGATAAACAATATATCGAAACTGTGAAAGGAATTTCCTTTGATATTCCGACTAACACGACTGTAGCTTTGGTTGGTGAATCGGGTAGTGGTAAGTCTGTCACTTCTTTAGCAACTATGGGTTTACTTCCCGTAGGTCAAAGCAAGATTGATGAAAAAAGTAAGATTATTTTTGAAGGTAAAGACTTGCTTGGCTTATCGCGTACAGAGATGCGAAAAATCTGTGGTAAAGATATCGCCATGATTTTTCAGGAACCGATGTCATCATTAAATCCGGTTTTTACGGTTGGCAATCAAATTGCAGAAGTGTTGTGTTTACATATGGATATGAGCCGAAAACAGGCGCGGCAACGTGTTTTAGAGTTGCTTAAAGAAGTCGGTATACCTTCACCAGAAACGAAAATTGATGCTTATCCTAACCAGCTTTCGGGTGGGCAGCAGCAACGTGTCATGATTGCAATGGCAATTGCTTGTGAGCCCAAACTACTGATTGCCGATGAACCGACTACAGCGCTTGATGTCACCATTCAAAAACAGATTATTGATTTACTTGAATCATTGCGTCAGCGCCGACAAATGTCGATGCTTTTTATTACTCACGATTTGGCTTTGGTTGGTGAAATTGCAGATCAAGTGATTGTGATGCGTCATGGTGAAATTAGAGAGCAAGGTGCCGCTGAACAAGTTTTGGAACAGCCTAAAGATGTATATACCCGAGCCTTACTTTACTGTCGTCCTCAAATGTCACAACGACCTTATCGTTTGCCTGTAACCAGTGATTTTATGCGACAAGAAAATAATATATTGGTAGAGCAAAGCTTTGATGTTTCAGAAATTCCTGAGCGTAAACGTGGTTTAAATGGCGATGAGCACATTATTTTAGAAGTAAAAGATCTGAAAAAAAGCTTTTATAGTCGTAAAGGATTGTTTGGCAAAGAAGAATTTCAGGCGGTAAAAGGTGTTTCTTTTAAACTGGCTAAAGGAAAAACGCTTGGTTTGGTAGGAGAATCGGGCTCCGGTAAAACGACTGTTGGGTTATTGCTCATGCGCTTACATCAAGCATCGGGGGGACAGGCTTTAATTGAAGGTAAAGATATTCTTTCTTTAACTGAAAAAGAGTTTGCCAAATATCAAAGGAAGATCCAAATCATCTTTCAAAATCCATATGCTTCACTAAATCCACGCTTTACGATTGGGCAGATCTTATTGGAACCTATGCAAATTCATGGAATTGGTAAAGATGATGCGGAACGTAAGCAAATTGCGCTTGGTTTACTTGAGAGAGTGAATCTGCCTGAACAAGCTTATTATCGATACCCACATGAGTTCTCGGGCGGTCAACGCCAACGTATTGCGATTGCGCGCTGCTTAACGCTAAAGCCTGAAATTCTAATTTGTGATGAATCTGTTTCGGCGTTAGATGTTTCAGTTCAGGCACAAGTACTTAATTTATTACAAGACTTACAAGATGAGTTTGGGCTTAGTTATATTTTTATTTCACATGACTTGTCGGTTGTGAAATATATCTCTGATCAGGTTATGGTCATGAATCATGGTGAAGTTGTTGAAATTGCCAACTCGGATGAGCTCTATGCATATCCGCAACATGACTACACCAAACGACTATTGCAGGCCATTCCACAAGGAATTCAGCACGTTTCTTAAGCGTAAAGTTATGTCGTTAAAGGCACTTTCGAGTGCCTTTTTATTTGGTTTATAGAATAAATACTTATAAAATAAGAGATGTAAAAGTACAGTATTTTATTCCTGCTATGTGTGCCAACTTTAAGCCTTTAACTCTTGCCCAATTGCAGCAACTTCAGTTGCCTGTGGTCGGCTTTAGCTATGCCGATGAGGTTTATCCGGGTGGGACAATGCCATTATTATTCAAATCACCGCAAGGTTTTGAGTGGCGTGAAGTCATGTTCGGTTTGGTTCCTAAATGGGCAGAAGATACGAATATAGCAAAACATACTTATAACGCCCGTCATGAAACGATTTTCCAAAAACCGAGTTTTCAAGAAGCTGCTCTTAAATGTAAGTTCGGTGTGATACCCGTCACGGAGTTTTATGAGAGTAAATATATAAATGATAAACCTGAGCGGTGGGGCGTACGCCGTAAAGATGGGCAGGCTTTTTTTATCGCAGCAATCTATGAAATTTGCAAAATGAATGAAACGATTGTCCGTTCTGCGAGTATGTTAACCATGGATGCGATTGATCATCCCATGATGAAAGACTTCCATGAACCGGGTGATGTTAAAAGATCAGTCATTGTGATTCCATATGACCGCTTAGATGAATGGTTAAGTTTAGAAACACCAGATATTTCAAGCTTTATTGAAGGCTTTCCTGTTGAGGAATTTGAATGTTTACATGTTCCTAAAGAGAAGATTATAAAACCTACACCTCAATTAAGTATGTTTGAATAACTGCATTGGAGTTAGGTTATTGGCTTAATTTTTAAGTCAATAACCTTTGATATTTAATCAATATTCTTACTTAAAGTTTGTACCTGCTCATCTTGCGCCAGATAAGCCAATTCAATTGGTGAGATTACAAAAGTTGAGTTATCTGAGGTTTGTTTAAAAACAAATCCATATTCAAAAGATTGCGTATTTTTACTTGGTAACCAAAATAAATAAGGACAGCCTGTATAGCTACCATCCCAACCCATTTCTTTAGCTAAGGCCAAAGCTGTATCGGATTTAGCAATAATTTCTTTAAGCGATTCTTTATCTCTTTGGGAGACATCACCATCATCATCTGCAAATGTTTGTAAAAACTCATTTAATGGAGTTAAGTCTTCCCAGTTATTTTCAATTGTTGAGAAGTGATATCCATATAGCATCATATTTAGTCTTCCATTTTGTTATTGTGCTATTGAACATAGCAAGAAATGCGTGAAAAAGAAATGGTTGAATTTACTTTAAGTTGTTTATTTTTCATAAGTTATAGCATATTTTCTATACAAAAATTAACTGAGCTTTCTCTTGAGTAATAAGCGTCTAATCAAGTTAAAATATAAAGATTCAGCTGTTGAAGGAATAATAGTGCTCTTAATAAAAAGTTAAGTCTTTTTGTAAGGATACTAGACTGTTGGTGAATATTGAATTTGTCATAATTCACTTATAATGAAAAGGAAAGTAAATAGAGCTTATTTATGTTTATAACAACAACTCGCCCCAATGATGCTTTAATTGAACAGTTACTACCAATCTTGGAAGAAGCTAGCCAAATCTTATTACAAGAATATCAAAATTATTCGGCTGGATATGAATTTACGATTGAAGAAAAACATGATGATTCACCTGTAACGCAAGCAGATTTAAAGGTAAATCGTTTTTTATTAAAGCATCTTGCAGAAATTACACCTGAGTTACCGGTTTTATCGGAAGAAAGTGACTATAGCGCTCGCCATGCTTGGTCTTCTTGCTGGATGCTAGATCCACTTGATGGTACGAAAGAGTTTATACATGAGCGAGATGAGTTCACGATAAACTTGAGTTTGATTGAAGGGCGTGAAACAATTTTTTCGGTGATTGTTGTGCCATGTGAGCAAGTTGTTTATTTAGGTTATTTAAAAGATTTACCTTTTAAATATAGCTTTAGCCAACAACAATGGTATCAATATCAAAAAACACCTTATTCAACACAAGCACCTGTACAAATCGGTTTAAGTCATAGTAGTAAAAATCCAAAATATCAGAAATTCATTGAACCTATTGAAAAGATTCGTACCGTAATTCGACGTGAAGCAGGCAGCGCTTATAAGTTTTGTATGATGTTAGAAGGAGAGATCGATATTTATCCTAGATTTCATCCGACATCAGAATGGGATACCAGCTCAGGTCAAGGATTATTAGAAAGTATAGGTGGAGGTTTACTCACTCTAACAGGTAAGCCCTTTGAATATAACCAGCGTGATACCGTATTAAATGGGGGCTTTATCGCATTTCGTGATCAGGAAAGCAAAAAAATAGCATTTGAAGCTTTAGCTCAATCAGGTGTTTTGGATTGAGAGTTATTGTAGACATGCTATAGTGGCAAAATATTGAGAAAAGATGACAAGATAAAAATGGCACTCGATTTATTGCCTAAAAGCATGTTTGAAGCAATTGATTTATTGCCTGATGCTTCGACCCCTGTAACCCTTTTTACACGTCACTCCTTAAGAGAGCTGGTAGATGGGCAAGGCTTGGCAGGATACGACCTCCAGCTTACACCGCAAGGACGTGAGCTTGCTCAGGAATGGGGTAGCTATTTAATTAAAAACACGGATCGTGTAATTCAACATTGCATTTCTAGCCCAATTCAACGTTGTGTAGACACTGCTGCACTTATGATTGAAGGAGCAGATGGGGTGAGTCCTGAGCCGAATACACATACAATTGAAATAGTTGAACAAGGTTTGTTGGTTGAACCTGGTAGCTTTGTACTGGATATTCAGCAGGCGGCGCCTTATTTCCGTAAACAAGGGGCACTTGGTTTTATTAATAGCTTTGTGAACAATGCCTTACCGGGTATGAAACATCCAATTACTGGCGTATTAGATGTATTAGAGCTGATCTATCAAACTCATCCTAAAACAAAAAGTGGTCTAAGTTTAGCTGTAAGTCACGACACAATTATTGCAGCGATTGTTGCGGTAATTTCAGGCAATAACCAAATACAAAAAGCAGATTGGCCTGCCATGATGGAAGGGCTGTTTGTATGGTTTGAAGGTGATGAATTTCCAAATTGTAAATTAAAGTGGATTTGGAGAGGCAAAACTTACGAGTTAGATGTTTCTGAGTTCCATAAAGTACAGTAAACACAAAAACATAGACAATAAAAAAAGCCCTGTTGGGCTTTTTTTACATGCTTCAATTAGTTAGCTAAAGCTTTAACTTGAGCATTTAAACGGCTCTTATGACGAGCAGCTTTATTTTTGTGGATGATGCCTTTATCAGCCATGCGGTCGATTACAGGAACAGCTTTTTTGTAAGCTTCTGTAGCAACAGCATAATCACCACCAGCGATTGCACTTAAAGTACGTTTGATGTAAGTACGAACCATAGAACGCAAGCTTGCGTTGTGTTTACGCGCTTTAACGTTTTGGCGCGCACGTTTTTTAGCTTGAGCAGAGTTTGCCACTCTTGCACTCCTTGAAAATAAGTTGGTCTGGGCGGGCTGTGGTTAATCCAGTAAACTGGTGTAACCATCACCAGCCCGTAAACAAGTGCCATATTGTGATGAATCAATACCGTGAAGTCAAGCCTTGAGAGCATTTTAAGCGGTTTTAGGGGCTGCTAAAACCGTAAGAAAAGGTTAAATTTGATACAAACTTAAAGAGGGTTGGATAAAAAATGACTATAAGTACGAAAAAAGCAATTGTAGTAGGTGCTACAGGACTCGTTGGTTTAGCGCTTGTTGAACAACTTGAGCAAACACCAGAATTTGAGGCCATTACCGTTGTAGTAAGAAAAGAATCACAACTACTTAATACATATAAGAAAGTTACTCAGCTCGTTATAGACGATTTTTTATTGCTCAATGATGAAGATGTGAATGGTCATACTCATGCATTTAGTTGCTTAGGTACAACTTTAAAAATAGCGGGCTCAAAACAAGGCTTTTATGCAGTTGATTATGAGATAAATGCTCACTTTGCAGACTTAATCCAAGATAAACATATTCATTTTTTAATTGTTAGTGCACTTGGGGCAAATGCTAATTCACCAATTTTCTACAATAAAGTAAAAGGCGAATTAGAAAATTATATTCAAAGTTTAGGAATCGAAAAATTGTCTATTTTTAGACCTTCTCTATTGATTGGTAAGCGTAGCGATGTGCGTTTTATTGAGGATTTAGGACAAAGTCTATTTAAACTTATTGAAAATAAATGGACTAAGCCTTTCAAATATAAACCAGTTACAGCAGAGCAATTGGCTCATACCATGGTCGTAGCGGCACTAACGCAAATTGAAGCTTTTAAACGATATGATAATCTCAGTATACAACAAACTCGATAAGGGAGAATAAAAGTGTCGACAGTACCATTTGTGACATGTGATTTATTAGATGACAATCCGGAAAAAGATTTGCAAGTGGTCACGCCATCAATGGACGGTAAGTTCTTTAAAAGCTATGGCGCACGTCAAACTTTTGGCGGACAAGTTGTGACTGTAAAGTGTTTTGAAGATAACTCGCGTGTAAAAGAGTTATTGGCTACAGATGGTACAGGGAAGGTATTGGTTGTGGATGGTGGTGCTTCAATGCGCTGTGCACTTATGGGAGATATGATTGCGGAATCAGCAGTTAAAAATAACTGGAATGGTGTGGTTATTTATGGCTGTGTACGTGATGTTGATGCACTTGCAACCTTAGATTTAGGTGTACATGCATTGGCTGCAATTCCGCAAAAAAGTAACCGTAAGGGCATTGGTGAAGTAGATATTCCTTTGTATTTTGGTGGAGTCACAATTCAATCTGGTGATTTTATCTATGCAGATAATAATGGAATTGTGATTGCTAAAGAAAAACTAGTCTAGCTCCACAATTAAATAAAGGAATGCATAATGGTGAATCATCAAATTAAAGTACTGCAAGCATTAGCGTCTGCAATTGCTGAAGGTGGTAGAGGTGTTACAGGTACAGCATTTCCTAAACAGCCTGTTAGAGCTCTTAAACTTTATGAATTTGAGGGTTCACCATTTTGTCGCCGCGTTCGTGAAGTGATTACACTTTTAAATTTGGATGTCGAAATTTATCCATGCCCGAAAGGTGGATTGAAATATCGTTCCATCGTTAAAGAAATTGGCGGTAAATTACAGTTTCCTTTTTTTATTGATGAAAATACAGGTGATAAATTATACGAATCACAAGATATTATTCATCACTTATTTAAATACTATGGCAAGACAGGCCAAACCCCTGATAAGTTTTCAAATTATCCAAAAATGCCATATCTGGCTTGTGCCGGAACATTATTAAATGGTGCTCGTGGGGTCTGGATTAATAAAAAAATAGTAAATAGAGCTGCGCCTGAGCATAAACTTGAACTATGGAGCTTTGAAGCAAGTCCGTATTCAAGAGTAGTAAGAAGTATATTAAGTGAGCTTGAGCTACCTTACATTTTACATAGTGTTGCCAAAGAAAGATGGCAAGATATGGGGCCTGCGATTCTTAGGTTAAAACCGGGCAAATATGAACCTTTAAAAGAGGGAAAGCGAGAAAAATTGTTGCCGGTCATGCAAGGTAAAATGCAAGTGCCTTATTTAGTGGACCCAAATACAGGCGTTAAAATGTTTGAATCGGCGGAAATTGTAAAGTACCTAAAAAAACAATATGGCAGTTAAAATATAAATGAGAAAAACACGCTAGAGATTGAGATAACTCAGTCTCTTTTAAGATGCGACAACAATAAGAAATCATACGATAAAAACATAAATATGCTAGATTACTACCTTAAATTACCAAAATAAGGCCTGTTTTATGGAATGTATGAGAATTCAGCCTGTAACGAGTCATCCTGGAGAAAATGCTTTATTTATTGTATTAGGATTAGCTCAAGGTGATTCTGTTGTAGAAAAAGTAAAAGATTTTGCTGGTAAATTCTCAGCGTTAACCAGAAGTTTGTCTAACCGTTATCCTGAAACTAAATTTAATGCCATATTAGGTTTTAGCTCAAACGCGTGGGATATTTTATTTCCACAGCAAGCAAAGCCTCAAGAATTAGAAACATTTCAAGAAATCAAAGGCCCAAAATACACAGCCGTTTCAACACCCGGGGATTTATTCTTTCATATTCGTGCTGATCGACAGGCTTTATGTTATGAGTTAGGAAGTATCATCAATGAACAGTTAGGTAAAGTAACTTACCCAATTGATGAAGTGCATGGTTTTCGTTATTTCGATGGGCGTGCGATTATTGGCTTTGTAGATGGAACAGAAAATCCTGAACCTGTAATTGCTGCACAATGGGCATTAGTGGGTAACGAAGATCCTGACTTTATTGGGGGAAGTTATGCATTTATCCAAAAATATACCCATGATATGGAAAAATGGCGTGCCTTAAGCGATGAGGAACAAGAAAGAGTTATCGGGCGTAAAAAGTTCAATGATATTGAGCTTGATGATGACGAGAAGCCTTTAACAGCACATAATGTAGTAAGTAAAGCGCATGATGCAGAAGGCAATGAACTAAAAATTATGCGTGCAAATATGCCTTTTTCGAATCCATCCAAAAATGAATATGGTACTTTTTTTATTGGTTACTCACGTAAATTTAGTACGACACGTCAAATGCTTGAAAATATGTTCTTAGGAAATGAGCAAGGTAATCTTGATCGATTACTTGACTTTAGTACTGCCCAAACAGGAACTCTATTTTTCGTACCGACAGTAGATTTTCTAGATAGCTTGGGTGACGAGTAGGCATTAAAAATAAACTTAGATGGTAGAGGTGAGTAGATTGCCTCAACTATATAAATTGAAATTAATATGATGTGATGAGATGTTTAAAAAATTAACCCAACTTTTTCAAGGTTCGAAAGAGACACCAGAACAAATTTATTTACAAGAGAATCAGCTCAGTTTTGATTCAGAGCGTGGTCCGGTTATTAAAGATGTCGTGATTAATGAAAAGTGGTCAGAGCACCTTGAGTATTTTTCAAATCGTAAATTACAGAATTTTGATAACTTACCTAAGCTATTTCAAATTACACCACAAATTAATGAAAAGATTGATTTAGAGATTGCAACGCAACGATATGTGGAAAGGTTAGGTAATACACAAGAAAAGTTACTTGAGCTTAAAGCAATCATACAGGTATTAAACCAATATTATGTGATGTTTTTGCGAGAAAAATAACTTCAAATGATTGTTTAAGAACTATAAAAAAGTATCACAAAGTAGTAGCTTGATTGCAGAAAAATAACTCAATTCACTAAAAACATCATGCTACTATTAACCTCATATCTTTTTAGCTCATAAAAGCCATATACATGTTTCAACAAGAAATCTCTCAATTGAATTTGCAACAGCTCAAGGCCGGTGAAAAGCGTTGGGTGGGGTCATTATTAGGTTCATCAGCAGCTTTATTGCTTAAAGAAATTGCCACTCAGCATTCTTCTTTATTGGTATTAGTTGCTAGAAACAACCAACATGTTGCTCAATTAGAAAGTGAACTTGAGTTTTATGGAGTTAAGCCGACAATTTTTCCGGATTGGGAAATTTTGCCTTATGACCGTTTATCTCCCCATCAAGATATTGTGTCAGAACGTCTTGCTATTTTATCTAATATGCCCCAGCAAGGCGTATTACTGATTTCAGCAAGTACCTTGGCTCAACGGGTTGCACCTTACTCATGGGTATTAGGAGAACACTTTGATATAAAAGTGGGTCAAAAATTTGATTTAGAACAACAAAAATTAAGGTTAGTTCAGGCGGGCTACCACTTAGTAGATACAGTTTATGACCATGGTGAGTTTGCTGTACGCGGTAGTATTATGGATATTTTTGCATCTGGGCAAGAATCTCCGATCCGCATAGATTTATTTGACGATGAAATTGATTCTTTAAAATTCTTTGACCCTGAAACTCAAAGAACAACAACCACACTAAAAAGTTTTACGGTTTTACCCGCGAAAGAATTCCCTTTAAAAGAAGGACGTTCAGTTTTTAGAGACCGTTATTCTGAGTTTTTTCCTACTGCCAATCCTAAGAAAAATCCAATTTATCAGGACGTTTTAGATGGTATAGCATCGCCTGGTATTGAATTTTATTTACCGCTATTTTTTGATAAAGAACAAATGCAGTCACAAAGTATGTTCACAACATACTTACCAAAGAATTGCATTGTAATTACAACTAGTGATATTGACACTGATTTAACGAATTTCTGGAAAGAAGTTATGCGTCGTTATGAAGACCGGCGCCATAATATTGATCAACCTATTCTTGCTCCAGAAGAGCTATTTATTTCTCCAAATCATTTGCTAAGTGCTTTAAACCAGTTTCCACGAATGCTTGTAAGCGCAGAAACTATTGAAGAAAAAGCTGGTGTACTTAATCTTAAAACTGAACAACCACCCAAGTTGCCAGTCGACCCGAAAAAAGAAAAACCATTTAGTGCCGTAAAAAAATATATTGATGAAGCAAATCATCCCGTTCTATTGGTTGCGGAAAGTGCAGGACGCCGTGAAAGCTTAAAAGATGCGTTGCGTTCAAGTTTAGGTGAGATTCCGAATGTAGAGAATTTTGAGCAATTCCAAATTAGTCAGTTCGCAATTGCTATTACTAATGCACCTTTAGATCGTGGTTTACTTTTAACTGATCAATTAACGGTTATTTCAGAAAATCAGCTTTACGAGCACCGAGTTGTACAGCGTCGTCGCAAGCGTCAACAGGAAGTTTCAGAAGAGTTTCTGATCCGAAGCTTAACTGAGCTAAGCATTGGTGCTCCTGTTGTACATATCGATCATGGTGTGGGGCGTTATGCTGGTTTAATTACACTCGCGATTGAAGGACAAGACTATGAGTTCTTACAACTAGATTATGCCGAAGATGCAAAAGTCTATGTTCCAGTAACGAACTTGCATCTAATTAGCCGTTATAGTGGTGGCGACCCGGATTTAGCACCGTTACATAAAATCGGAACTGACGCTTGGAGTAAAGCTAAGCGTAAAGCTTTAGAGCAAATTCATGACGTTGCAGCTGAGCTTTTACATATTCAGGCACGTCGTCAGTCAAAACCTGGCTTCGCTTTTGAACTGGATCAGTCGCTCTATATGCAATTTGCAAGCGGTTTTGCATATGAAGAAACCCTTGATCAGGCTAATGCAATTGAAGCCACGCTCTATGATATGCAGCAAGCAAAACCAATGGATAGGTTGGTGTGTGGTGACGTGGGTTTTGGGAAAACCGAAGTGGCCATGCGTGCAGCATTTGTAGCGGTACAAAATGGCAAACAGGTCGCTGTTTTAGTTCCTACGACTTTACTAGCTCAACAACATTATGAGTCTTTTAAAGACCGTTTTGCTGATTGGCCAGTACGTATTGAAGTACTCTCACGTTTTGGTTCAAACAAAACACATTTGAAAAATATTGAAGACTTGGCAAATGGTAAAGTCGATATTGTGGTAGGTACACATAAGCTTCTACAAGAGAATGTTCAGTTTAAAGATTTAGGTTTAATGGTTGTAGACGAGGAGCATCGCTTTGGTGTGCGTGATAAGGAGCGTATCAAAGCTTTACGTGCCGATGTTGATATGTTGACACTTACAGCAACGCCAATTCCTCGTACGCTTAATATGGCTTTTTCGGGTATGCGTGATTTGTCGATTATTGCGACTCCGCCAGCCCGTCGATTAGCAGTAAAAACCTTTGTGCAAGAGCATACAGATGCTTCAATCAAGGAAGCGATTTTGCGTGAGTTACTTCGTGGTGGACAAGTTTATTTCTTACATAATGAAGTAGAGACCATTGAGCGAGCTGCCGAAAATATTCGTGTGCTTGTACCCGAAGCACGTGTAGCGGTAGCACATGGACAAATGCGTGAACGCGAACTTGAGCAAGTTATGCAGCAGTTCTATCACAAAGAATATAATGTGCTGGTGTGCTCAACCATTATTGAGACAGGTATCGATGTTCCAAATGCCAATACAATTTTAATTGAACGTGCGGATAAACTTGGTTTAGCGCAATTACACCAGTTACGTGGCCGTGTAGGTCGTTCGCATCACCAAGCATATGCGTATTTATTAGTACCTTCGATTAAACACTTAAAAGGTGATGCCGAAAAACGCCTTGATGCGATTCAACGTGCTTCGACATTAGGTGCAGGCTTTATGCTCGCTACGGAAGATTTGGAAATTCGTGGAGCAGGCGAATTGTTAGGCGAGCAACAAAGTGGCTCAATGCAGGCGATAGGATATAGCTTGTATATGGAAATGCTTGAGAAAGCGACTAAAGCAATTCAACAGGGTAAAACCCCGAATTTTGATGCTCCATTGTCGTTAACTGCCGAAATTAACTTACATATTCCTGCACTTATTCCAGATGATTATCTGGGTGATGTTCATCAACGTCTATTATTCTATAAGCGTATTAGTAATACCGATACACAGGAAAAACTAGATAACATCCGTATGGAGCTTATTGACCGTTTCGGTATTCCACCGCAGTCGGTTAAGCACTTATTTAGCGTGCATCAAATCCGTTTGAAAGCAGAACATTTAGGTATTACGAAAATTGATATTAATACTCAAGGTGGAAATATTGAGTTTTCACCAGATACGCCAGTTCAGGCCATTAGTATTATTCAGTTAATGCAAAAAAATCCGACCTATTACCGTATGGAAGGTGGGCAACGTTTGAAGGTGATGGTGCAGCTTGAAGAGTATGAAAAACGAATTCAATTTATCAATGATTTATTGCAAAAATTGATGAGTGAACTACATGCCTGAGACCTGTTTTTCTAACCAGCGCTAGCTAATTAGGACATTTGTTTTGTTGTAATTGGATTTTATGCACTATTTATACCTTGAGATATGAATAAGTGCATAAAATCATTGTTATTTGTAAGCAAACGGGCTACTAATAATATTCACATCAAAACTGATGTGATAGTATTAGCCATTATTGTTTATTGTCATTTATAAAAGATATGTTTAGTTTGCATCCACAACTTGCTCAAGATACTTTTTTTGTAGGCGATTTCCCGCTTTCAACATGTCGTTTAATGAATGATATGCAATTTCCTTGGTTGATTTTAGTACCACGCGTACCAGGAATCACGGAACTATATGAATTGAGTCAAGCTGACCAAGAACAGTTTTTACGTGAATCAAGCTGGTTATCTAGCCAGTTATCTCGCGTTTTCCGTGCTGATAAAATGAATGTAGCAGCTTTAGGTAATATGGTGCCTCAATTGCATTTCCATCATGTTGTCCGCTATCAAAATGATGTAGCTTGGCCGAAACCTGTATGGGGTACACCAGCTGTGCCATATACAAGTGATGTTTTAGCTCATATGCGTCAGACTCTTATGCTTGCTCTACGTGGCCAAGGTGATATGCCTTTTGATTGGCGCATGGATTAAATCAATGTAATGCCACATATCAATGTGGCAACATTGAAATGTGGAGGATAGGGTGCAATTAGAGAGGTTTATAGATCGGGAACCTAAGCAGTTTGCATATTTTCATCGTTTGATGGGATATTCAATTCTGTCATTAATTTTAGTGATCTATGCCTTTACCTCACCGAATACTAATTATCAAATCTATATTCCTCCTTTTTTTCTTTTTTTACTTTTTGTCAGTTCTAAACTAGAACACTGGTTGCAGTACCAGTTTGATAAGAAAACTCAAAAAAGTGTTTTTTTTGCAATAGATGCGATTGTAGTGGCTGTTACTCTAGCAGGAGTGCACCTTAATCTCGTTCCAACATTTATTGCCCTTTTTGCATTATTTTACTCAGCAATTAATAGTCGTATTTCCTTTGCAGTTATTTGTTTAACGAGTCTGCTTGGGGCGATTATTTTTTATTTAAGTACATTTTTCCTATTTGGTTTTCATCCATATTTCGAAGCCACAAGCCAAGAATTAACAGTAATTACCTTACTTGGTTTGGTAATGTTTATCACTATCGGAAATTATTACCAACACCGCTGGGTTAAAAAAATTAGTCAGCAACGTCAGCATTATTATGACCAGATGACACGTTATATTGCTTTTGCTAATCAGTTAAGCCGCTATGCTCCATTACAATTATGGCAGTCGATTATGCGTGGGGAAGCTGAAGCAAAAATCGAATATAAACGTAAAAAAATGACCGTATTCTTTTCTGATATTCAGGGGTTCACCGAACTATCAGAAACTTTAATTCCTGATGACTTAGCTTTCTTGCTTAACGATTATTTAAGTCATATGACTGAAATTGCAAAGCAATATGAAGCGACGGTCGATAAATTTATGGGAGATGCGATTCTCATATTTTTTGGAGATCCGAATTCACAAGGGGTTGAGCAAGATGCCAAATCCTGTGTAGAAATGGCAATTGCTATGCGTCAGCAAATGAAGTTGTTGCGCGAACGATGGAAGAAAATGGGATATTCAGCCTTACATATCCGTATGGGTATTAGTACAGGTTATTGCCACGTAGGGAATTATGGTGCAACCCATCGTATGGCTTATACGATTGTAGGTCGTGACGTAAATTTAGCGGCACGTTTACAGTATGCTGCTGAAATTGATGAAATACTCATTTCTGATGATACTTATCAATTGATTAAAAGTGATTTTCTATGTGCGCCTAAGACCCCAATTTATTTAAAGGGTATTCAAGGGGCAGTAAAAACATGGCAAGTCATGGAAAAATACACAGGAAATAAATCAGATCATCAACAATGGTTTGATTATGAATATAAAGGTTTCCATTTAGTTTTAAATTTAGAAGAAGTACAAAACTACGAATATCCTGAGTTGGTTGAAGTGCTTGAAAAAATGATTCAGCGCATTAAAGTTCAACAAACTTTGGTTAATACTCAAGGTGTTGCTCAGCTTAGACTTGAGGATGAAGTTAAGCCTATAAATATCGATGAAGAACAAGATCAGGTATAAATTATATAAATAAAAAAAGCTGCCTAAGCAGCTTTTTTTATTATTTATTAATGATTTTCCGAAGCGTGGTTAATTGTGTATTTCGGAATCTCAATTTCAAGATCTTCATCTACAACTTTAACCTGACATGAAAGACGTGAGTCAGGCTCCAACCCCCAAGCACGGTCTAGAAGATCGGCTTCAACATCATTCATTTCTTCTAAGCTATCAAAGCCTTTACGAACGATCACATGACAAGTTGTACATGCACAAGACATATCACAAGCATGTTCAATTTTGATTCCTTTGTTGAGCAAACTTTGGCAAAGATTTGCATTTTGTTCAACCTCAAATTCTGCTCCTTCTGGGCAAAATTGAGCGTGAGGAAGTACTTTAATACGTGGCATATTGATCACCTATACCTTTTAATTTGATTTTGACCAATCATCGAGCTTCGTGCCTTTTAAGGCATGGTCAATATGTCGATTCATCCGTAGTGCTGCAAAAGCATCACTATGTACTTTAAGTTGTTGAACTGCGTGCTCAATTGCTTGAATATCACTGCCTTCAAGCTGAGCTTTTAATGATTCCTTAGCAGAGTTGAGTGCGTCAAGCTGCTTTTCATCAAGTAAATCCGCATCTACTTTTAATGCTTGCTCAAGAGCCTCAAGCTCACGTTCTGCTTCAACTTTAGTTTCTTTTAAATGACGAAGATTTTTGTCCTCTTCGGCATGTTGAAAACCTTCAATTAATAAGCGTTCCGTATCTGCCTCAGATAAACCATAAGATGGTTTGATATCAATATGAGCTTGCACGCCAGAAGTTGCTTCACGAGCAGAAACGGTGAGTAAGCCATCTGCATCAACTTGGAAAGTGACTTCAATACGAGCTTGGCCTGCAGTCATTGGTGGAATGCCATGAAGTACAAATCTACCTAATGAACGGCAATGTTCAACTAAATCACGTTCGCCTTGAACTACATGAATTAACATAGCAGTTTGACCATCTTGATAAGTGGTGAACTCTTGACGACGTGCAACAGGAATCGCTGTATTACGAGATATCAGGCGCTCAACGAGTCCTCCCATAGTCTCTAGACCAAGAGAAAGAGGAGTTACATCTAAAAGAAGAGAGCCATCTTGGCTATTACCGATTAACTGGTTGGCTGTAATAGAAGCGCCAATTGCCACTACTTCATCCGGGTTGATCGTGCAAAGAGGTTCTTGGGCAAAAACTTCCCGTACTGCTTTTTGAACAGCATAAGAGCGAGTAGAACCACCTACCAAAACAACATTTTGAATATCGGTTAACTCAAGTTTTGCATCACGCAGTACACGCTTACAAACACTAATCGTTTTATCTAATGCTACTTGAATAATGCTTTCAAATGTAGGGCGATCTAGTGTGAGAGTTGCTTCGAGTAACTTTAATTCAACCGAATCTTGAGTTGATAATTGTTCTTTAGCTTGACGTGCTGCCACAATAAATACGGCATAATCTTCATCACTTAATACATCAATATTAAGTTGTTTTTTAGCCCATTTTACGATTAGACGGTCTAAGTCATCACCACCCAAAGCAGTGTGACCGCCAGTCGCTAAAACTTCAAATACGCCTTGTGAAAAACGTAAGATAGATACGTCAAAAGTACCGCCACCCAAGTCATAAATTACATAATTACGGTCGGTCGCTAAATTACTTTCTTGATCTAATCCATAAGCTACAGCGGCAGCTGTAGGCTCATTTAATAAACGTAATACATTTAAACCTGCAAGTTGAGCTGCATCGCGAGTTGCTTGACGCTGAGCTTCATCGAAATATGCAGGAACGGTAATTACTGCTCCATTAACAGGATTTTGTAAGCTGTCTTCAGCGCGATCTTTTAATTGTTTTAAAATTTCAGCTGAGATTTCTACTGGTGTTTTGCGTCCAGCACGGGTTTCAAAAGCAGGCATTTCATTTTCTGAGCCTACTAACTCATAAGGGTGTTGAAATTTAATATCTGCCTTTGAACGGCCCATAAATCGTTTAACAGAAACAATTGTATTTTTTGGATCTGCAATGATAAACGGTTTAGCTTCTTCACCATAATGAGTTGTATTGTCCCCATAATGAACGATAGAAGGAAGTAATCTTCTATTTTGAACATCATTGAGTACTTTAGGTTTGCCTGATAACACTGTCGCAACTAATGAGTGTGTTGTTCCTAGGTCAATACCAATCGCAATGCGATGTTGGTGTGGGGCACTGGATTGACCCGGTTCAGCAATTTGCAAAAGTGCCATGAGTTAAATCCCTTGAAAATAAAGTAGAGAAAGCAAAATTAAAAATCGTCGTCTAAATCAAAACTGTCTTCATCATCTAACAGTTGATCTTCTGCTTTATCAATATCGTTTAAAACACGTTGAAAGAAACGTAACTTACGTACGGTATCGCGTGCTTCTGCCCAATCTTCTTCACTGTAATCAATTTTGAATTCACGGACCAAACCATCAATCCATTGTTGTACTTCTAATCTTAAAGTACGTAAATGTTCAGATGATGTCGCTTCATCAAGTTGTTCACGAAGTTCTAAAGCGGATTGTAGAAATTCGAAATCACTAATAGATTGATCAAGATGATGATCTTGCTTTTTAAGAGCTAAAAGATAAGCAGCGCGGCTATCAACTTGAGAAAGCGTTTTAAAAGCTTGATTGATTTCACTTGATTTGATCAATGCTTGATCTTTATCTGCGGCTTTATCTGGATGATATTGTTGTTGCAAACTTAAGAAATTTGATTTCAAGCTTGCCAAATCGATATCGAGTGCCACAGGTAAATTGAACAACTCAAAATGATTCATTAGAAATGAGGTCCACATTAATTAAATACATTAAAACAGTGCTGTTAAAAGGCACTGTTTTAATGAGAAAAAGGAAAGGAGAGGGTTAAACAGTGAATGACTCACCACAACCACATTCACCCTTTTTATTAGGATTGTTAAATTCGAACCCTTCATTAAGGCCATTTTTAACATAGTCCATTTCTAAGCCGTCTAAGTAAACTAAGCTTTTAGGATCTACAAAAACCTTAACGCCGAATTGTTCGAAAATTTGATCATGTTCATCGATATCATCTACAAATTCGAGAACATAAGCCAACCCAGAACAACCAGAAGTTTTCACACCAACGCGAATGCCTTCACCCTTACCTCGGTTTTTAAGGTAATTGCTAATATGAGTCGCAGCATTTTCAGTTAAATGAATCATGAAAACTCCAACGTTTATAATGGTAACAAATTAAGCTTTTGATTTTTTACTACGATAATCTTCAATCGCAGCTTTAATTGCATCTTCAGCTAATACAGAACAGTGAACTTTTACTGGCGGAAGAGCTAGCTCAGTTGCAATATCAATGTTTTTGATTGCTTGAGCTTCATCCAGAGTCTTACCTTTTAACCATTCTGTTACAAGTGAACTTGATGCAATTGCAGAACCGCAACCATAAGTCTTGAAACGTGCTTCTTCGATTACACCGTTGTCATTTACTTGAATCTGTAAACGCATTACGTCGCCACATGCAGGTGCACCCACCATACCTGTACCAACATTCTCAGAGTTTTTGTCTAAAACACCAACATTACGTGGATTTTCGTAATGATCAATTACCTTTTCGCTATAAGCCATTTCGCTTCTCCAAACCTCGGGGTCAGCCTAATATTAATATGAGGGTTAAAACACTAATTTCAATAATTAGTGTTCTGCCCATTCAACTGTAGAAAGATCGATACCTTCTTTGTACATATCCCAAAGCGGAGAAAGTTCACGTAATTTCTCAACAGCGGCTTTGGTAATTGTAAGCACGTGGTCAATATCTTCTTCAGTCGTGTATTTACCAAAACTAAAGCGAATTGAGCTGTGTGCTAGCTCATCAGATAAACCTAATGCGCGAAGAACATATGAAGGCTCTAAAGTAGCAGAAGTACAAGCAGAACCACTTGATACAGCAGCGTCTTTAAGCGACATCATTAAAGATTCACCTTCAACAAAGTTGAAGCTGACATTTAAATAGTTAGCAACGTTTTGAGTTGGGTGGCCGTTTAAGAACACTTGTTCAAGGTCTTGTAAACCGTTCCAAAGTTTGTCACGAAGTTTACGAATACGTTCTTGTTCTGCATGCATTGTTTTGCCTGCAAGTTCAAAAGCTTCACCCATACCAACAATTTGGTGAGTCGCTAAAGTACCAGAACGCATACCACGTTCATGTCCACCGCCATGAATTTGTGCTTTTAGACGAACACGTGGGCTACGACGTACATATAATGCGCCGATACCTTTTGGACCATAAATTTTATGAGCAGAGAAACTCATTAGGTCAATTTTCATTGTAGATAAGTCGATATCGACTTTACCAGCTGCTTGTGCTGCATCTACATGGAAAAACGTTTTATTTGCACGTGTTAATTCACCGATCGCTGCTACATCTGTAACTGTACCAATTTCATTGTTTACCATCATAAGAGAAACAAGAATAGTATCTGGGCGAAGGGCAGCCTTAACCATTTCAGGAGTAATTAAACCTGTTTGTGGTTCTGGCTCTAAATAAGTGATTTCAAAACCTTGTTCTTCCAATTCACGGCAAGGATCTAGAACAGCTTTATGTTCAATTTTACTTGTAATGATATGTTTGCCTTTAGATGCATAGAATTGAGCAACACCTTTAAGAGCAAGGTTGTCTGATTCAGTTGCACCAGAAGTCCAAACGATTTCACGTGGGTCAGCTTTAATTAAGTTTGCGACTTGCTCACGTGCATATTCAACTTTTTCTTCTGCCTGCCAGCCATAAGCGTGGGAACGAGATGCAGCATTACCAAAGGTACCGTCGAAAGTTAAACACTCCATCATACGTTCTGCAACTTGCGGATCTACTGGAGTGGTTGCTGCGTAATCAAGATAAATTGGACGTTTCATATCAAATACCTGTACCCGATAAAAGAGCTGAATCTGTGCCAGTTACATTTTGGCGTAATGCAACAGTTTGAACGTTGTCTCGGCTAATGAGGTTGGCAAGAGTGATTTTAGCTAAATAGTCGGCAATATGATGAGAGAGTTCTTGCCATAAATCGTGAGTAAGACACATTGCACCATTTTGGCAGTTGCCTTTATGGTCACAACGCGTTGCATCAACGGTTTCATTTACGGCTTCAATGATTTCTAACACAGTAATTTCATCAGCGTTTCGAGCCAAATGGTAACCACCATTTGCACCGCGAACACTAGAAACTAACCCATGACGCTTAAGTTTTGCGAACAACTGCTCTAAATAAGCAACTGAAATAGATTGACGTGCGGCAATTTCGGCGAGCGTGATCGTTTGTTCAGTTGGCTGCAAAGCTAAATCAAGTAGAGCAGTCACTGCGTAGCGACCGCGAGTTGTAAGGCGCATGATTCGATACACATGTTAAGACTAGATAATAGGATTTTATGAATCCCGACTAAAATAGTCAAGTTTTTTTATTTTTAATTCAAGTGCAGGATCAAGTTAGAAAAAATAAGTTAAGCTACCCACAAATTATATATGAAATAAACAATAAATATTAGGCTAATTATACCAAAGCACAAGTTAATGTTCCGTTGGCGCTGTTGTAAACGTGCAATTCGGTTTTGATACTGTTTAATTTCGACATGCAACGAATTTATTTCTGAGCGTTGTTGGTCGATTTTTTCAAGTAATGGAGCAATTTTTTTGCGAGAGGCTAGTGCTTCGGCTTCATCATCTGGTGCGTTGAACCACTGCTTCCAGTCTGCTAGAAGCTTAGGTAAAGTGAGATGCGAAATTAAATCGATGAGTTCTTTTTTAGTCTCTGCATCCCCATCAATTCGCATGTTATTCAGGCTACGTTGATTTGAAAAAACAAAAATTTTGATAAGGTCAACGAGAGTACTATTAATTTCTAAATCCATCCGACGGTCATATGAGTGAATATCAAATAGCAATCCTTTTTCCGTAAACTGCACATAGAAATCGAAAAATGGCAAATAGCTATTAATACGGATTGTTATTTTATTGGCGATAAACTTTTTCGCTTGCAAGCGAAGAACACCATCGTGGGTGAGAATAAATGAGAAAAAAGTTTCTAAAATAATTAGAACAATATTCAGCAACAGACGTGGATGTTTTTGTCTTTGTTGCGTTTCACTCATAAAAGTTTATCCTTAAATATTAGAGATTAATTGAGAGAATGAGACATCCTATCTCAAACTTAACACAATGTCCTGTTAAATATATTTACATGACATGATTGTTTTGTAGAACAGTTTCATAAATGTATCAAGTCTTGACTTTGTTATTATAAGAATATTTTGTGGTTAAATAACACTTCGTCTCTCTCATCCGATCAGGAGCTTAGATCAATGGATAATGCAAACATAGAAACACAAGCAGAAGAGCAAGGAGAAAAAAATAAATCAAAATCAAAAAGTTCTAGAAAATCTGCATTAGATTTTAGAAAGTATACGAAACAAATCTGGTTGGCAGGTTTGGGTGCTTTTTCTCGTGCCGAAGAAGAAGGGAATAAACTATTTGACTCATTAGTCAAAGTAGGAGAAGAATTAGAATCCAAAACAGGTGATTTAGCAGATACAACTGTTGGTAAAGTAACCGAAAAAGCAAAAGAGTCGGTTTCTGATACAAAAGACAAGGTCGAGAAAATTTTAGATACGAGTGTAAACCACTCTTTAAATAGAATTGGCTTGGTCACTCCGAAGGATTTACAGCACATTGAACAACTCCTAGTTCAACTGCATATAAAGGTAGATGCTTTAATTGAAGAAAATCAGAAATTGAAGGCAAAATTGAATGAAAAGTAAAAAAATGTAGGGATTTAGCAAATATATAACAGTTTTTTAGCATTTATTTTTGCTAAAAGCTCTGCTCTAGTATTGCGTTTTCCCCCAAAGCATTGCTATAAAGGCGTCATGGCCTTTTAAACTATAGCCTTGGACCTTAAACAAACGATATTAAGAGGATGTTTTATTCATGAATAAATCAGAATTAATCGATGCAATTGCTGAAAAAGGGGGAGTATCTAAGACTGATGCAGGCAAGGCACTCGATGCGACAATTGCGTCAATTACTGAAGCACTTAAAAAAGGTGACACAGTAACTTTAGTTGGTTTTGGTACTTTCAGTGTTAAAGAACGTGCTGCACGTACTGGTCGTAACCCTAAAACTGGTGAAGAGCTTCAAATTAAAGCAACAAAAGTACCTAGCTTTAAAGCTGGTAAAGGTCTTAAAGATTCAGTTGCTTAATCTTTTAAGATGATTAAACGCGCCAATATAGGCGCGTTTTTTATTAAAAATCTGAATTGACCAATATTGCTCATTCATTCATTGTGGTTTTTCAGTTAAAATTCTCCTCGAAATAAAATATTGGAATACTTATGGAATCGTTTCGTACAGTCATTAAGGGTTGGCTCGGCAAAGTCCTTTTAGTTTTGTTTTTGACCCCTTTAGCGCTTGTAGGTATTGAAGGATATTTTAATAGGGGAAACAAGGCAGATGTCGCAAAAACTGTAAATGGACAGGACATATCAAAAAAAGACCTTGAAACTTTAACGCAAAGGTATAAAGAACAATATTTAGCTGCTGTAAAGGGTGATGAAAGTTTACTTAATTTACCGGTAATTCAAGCCAAAGCTCTTGATATATTGGTATCCCGTAATTTGCTCATTCAACAAGCTGAAAAATTAGGTATTTCTTTAAGCGATGCTCAAATCGAGCAAATGTTAGCTCAGCAGCCAAGTTTGCAAGAAAATGGCCAGTTTTCACAAAAATTATATGAAAATTATTTGCGTTCGATTGGTATGACAAGCGAAGGCTTAATCGCTAGCTTACGTCAAGATCACGCTTTAAAAATGTTGACTTCAACTTTTGCAGATTATTCTTTAGTGAGTAAAGTTGATTTAATGCAAATTGCGAATTTGCAAACTGAACAGCGTACATTGCATTTGGCTAGTATTAAGTTAGACCCTTATAAAGCTGGTTTAACTGCATCGAACCAAGAGGCTACTGATTACTACAACAAACATCAGAATGAGTTTAAACAGCCTGCTTCTGTTGATGTAGATTATGTTGTTTTATCTCCGTCTTTAATGGCTAAGCCAGCTCCAGCCACAGATGCCGAGCTTAAACAAGCTTATGCAAAGTTCGTAGAAACTCAGCAAAAAGATGCTAAACGCATAGTGAAACATATCCTTATTACGACAGACGCTCGTGATGATGCGGCAGCTCAAAAACTTGCTAAAGATGTATATGCAAAAATTCAGGGTGGACTTTCATTTGCTCAAGCAGCAGCTCAGTTCTCTGAAGATCCAACTTCTAAGACGAAAGGTGGATTAGTTGAAGCATATGCACCTGGTGTTTTCTCTGATGCATTTGATAAAACTGTTTTAAGCTTGAAAAATGGTCAAATTTCTCAGCCAGTAAAAACACAATATGGCTATCATATTATTGAAGCGGAGACTCAGGCCAACCAAATTCCTTCATTTGAAGCTGAGAAATCACGTTTAATTGCAGAAGTTGAAAAGAATAAAGTTGCATCTGTTTATTCAGATACCGTAAATAGTTTGAATGAAACGATTGTTGGTAATGATTCTTTAGATGCTGTTGTACAGCAGGTTAAAGGTACAAAAATCGAATCATTAAATGGTGTAACTTTAGCTACTCAAAATCCATATTTAAGTGATCCTAACGTAAAAATTAAATTGTTTAATGATGATGTGAAAAATGGCGATCGTAATGCTTCATCTAATATTCAATTAGCGAACGGAGATACTGTTTGGGTTAAAGTACGTGACTATCATGCGGCTGGTGTTAAACCACTTGCCCAAGCAATGAATGAAGTAAAAGCTAAAGTAATTGATGAGAAAGCACGTAAAGCAGCTCAAGCGAAAATCGCTACAATGCTGACAGAATTCAAAACTCAGCCAGCTGAACAAGTTGTCGCGAAAAATAAAGTTGCTTTTGAATCAGCGGGTGTATTTACTCGTTCACAAGGTTTAAAACGTGCAATTGAGCGTGCAGCATTTAGTGTTCCTGCGCCAAAACCAGGTATGTGGTCTGTAACTACCGCGAACTTACCAAATGAGTTAGTGGTTGTGGCTGTTTCTAATGTAAATTCAGCTGCTGTTAACGCTATGCCTGCTGATCAATTGCAACAATTAAAACAGCTTTACCGCCAATCTCGTGGTCAACAGATACTTGAAGATTACAGTGAATACTTAAAGTCACACGCTAAAATCAAATAAAATCTATGTAATAAAAAAAGCGCTTCGGCGCTTTTTTTATTATTCATCGAGATTAGTACCAATATAATTTTGTCTATATTGTTTAGGTGATAAATCAAATACTCTTTTAAATGCCTGGCTAAATGCGGTTTCGGAAGAATAGCCCACTTTATTTGAAATTTGTTGTATTGATAAATTACTTGTGCGTAGATATTGGCTAGCTAAGCGGAAGCGATAATGCTGTAAATAAGTAAGAGGTGGTTCACCAATAATACTATTAAAAAGATTGGCAAACTTAGATCGTGACATGCAGCATTGTTCAGCTAATGATTCAACAGTCCAGCTTATTTCAGGTTGACTATGAATTGCGGATAAAGCATTACTTAATTCAGGATGTGTGAGGGCACCTAACCAATTTTGTTGATCTGACATTTGTTGAATATGATCACGAATACATTCAATTAAAAGAATACTGACTAAGTGATCAATAATTTTGTCATGACCTGGTTGGATTTTTTGTGTTTCAACCGCTAAAAAGTAGAGACCTATTTGCAACCATTCAGGAGGAGTGGCCTGGTTCTCATGTTGAATATGCATAATAGAGGGTAATGCATTAATAAGTGGCCCTGCCATATAAGTATCGACTTGACAGCGCAAGCAGAGTAATAGGGTATTTTCAGATGTTGATGTGCCTAACTCAATTGGATCATGGCGATGCCCATTAAATAATGGAGTAATATCGACTGGATCTACAAGTTTACTCGCAGTAGCTTTTGAGTCTGTAGCATGATGCGCTTTTCCAGAAGGAATTAAAATAATATCTCCAGCTCTTGCTGTTATTTTCTCTGACACATTTAATTGGATATATACAGAACCCGTTAAAACAATATAAGCCAGTAAAGCAGATTGATCTTGTGTTTTAAAAGCCCATTCACCTTGTGCTTTTATATAAATATATTCAGACTTATTTAAGTGGATATCATCAAAAAATTTACTTAGTGCATCCATGTTTACGTGATCAATCATTATTTTAATAAAATTATAGTGAGCTATAAGAATAGATCAACATGTGTTTTTAGGACAAAAAAGTGGAAGAAAATGCCAAAGACTTTGAAATAGGTTTTTTGGACGGTTACAACTGTTAAGAAAATAGTATTTCTTTAACTATATAGATATATAGAAAAAGGAAATATGACTATGAATGCACCAGTAAATGTTCAGCAAGAACTTATGCCAGTGCCAGCGTCTATGCGTGAGATAGATCGTAAGCGCTATTTATGGATGATTAGTCCGGCTCTACCTGTAATTGGTTTAGGTATTTTAGCTGGATACCATTTTGGTCCACGCCCATTAAAGAAAGTATTTGCTTTAGGTGGCCCACTTTTATTACACGTTGTGATTCCTGCAATTGATACAATTATTGGTAAAGATGCACGTAATCCAACCGATGAAGAAATTAAACTTCTTGAGAAAGATCCATATTATTCGCGTTTGGTAAAAAGTTTTATTCCATTGCAGTATGCGGCAAATATTTATGCATGTTATTTAACAAGCCGTAAAGATACTTCATTTATTGACAAAATTTTGCTTGGTATTTCGATGGGTGCCATTAATGGTATTGCAATTAATACAGCCCATGAATTAAGCCATAAACATGATCGTATAGACCATATTTTATCTCATCTTGCTTTGGTGCCTACAGGTTACAACCATTTCCGTATTGAGCATCCATATGGCCATCATAAGCGTGCAGCTACTCCTGAAGATCCGGCATCTTCACGTATGGGTGAAACATTCTATGAATTTTGGCCACGTACTGTTATCGGTTCTTTTAAATCAGCAATTGAAATTGAGAAAAATCGTTTAAAACGTAAAGGTAAAGAGTTTTGGTCACTCGATAATGAATTGCTGCAAGGCTGGGGTATGAGTGCTGCTTTCCATGCTTCTATGGTAGGAATTTTTGGTAAAGGTACGATTCCTTATTTAGCAACACAAGCATTTTACGGGATTAGCCTATTCGAAATTATTAACTATATTGAACATTATGGCTTATTGCGTCAGAAAAAAGAAAATGGTCAATATGAACGTACAATGCCAGAGCATAGCTGGAATAATAACAATGTAGTGACCAACTTATTCTTATATCAGTTACAGCGTCACTCAGATCATCATGCTTATCCAACTCGTCCATTCCAAGCGTTACGTCATTTTGATGAAGCACCAGAGTTGCCAAGTGGCTATGCAAGTATGCTGCTACCAGCCATGATTCCTTCATGGTGGTTTAAAATGATGGATAAGCGTGTATTTGATCACTACAAAGGGGATTTAAATAAAGCAAATATTTCACCAAAACGTCGTGCAAAAATCTTCAAAAAATTTGGTGTAGTCGATAAGTCCCTAGAAGCTACACAGGCTGAATAATTAAAAAATATATTCCTGAAATACCGAACCCTTTAATCATGTGGTTAGAGGGTTTTATTTTACCCATAAGTTATGATGCTAAGAAGCAAGGAGGCGAAACCCCCTTGCAATATCTTTATTTTAGTTCGCTTGAAGATTTTCCAAGCTCACGTCGAGCAATAATAAGTTGCTGGATTTGTTGAGTACCTTCAAAAATATCAAGAATTTTTGAATCACGTGCCCACTTCTCAAGTAGTTCATCTTCGTTATAGCCAACACTTGCTGCTAACTCGACACACTTCAAAGTGATTTCATTGCCTACACGACCTGCTTTTGCTTTAGCGATGGAAGCTTCTTTTGAGTTTGGTTTCTTATTGTCCGCCATCCAAGTGGCTTTCAGCATAAGTAACCGTGCAGCTTCCCATTCGGCTTCCATTCGGTAAATTTGTGCAGCAAGGTTAGAAGTTTGTAAATATGGAGTAGAGTAATTGGAGTCTAACTGATCTTTAAAAATTTCTTTAATACGCTCTAAAGAAGCCTTGGCACAGCCAATTGCCATTGCTGCGACTAATGGACGTGTATTATCAAAGGTTTCCATTACACCGGCAAAACCTTTTGCAACATCAATTTCAGGGTTACCGAGCAAGTTTTCAGCCGGAACACGACAGTCAGTAAAACTAATAACGGCTGTATCAGAAGCTTTGATACCTAACTTATGTTCAAGTCGTTCAACCTTCATTCCGGGTGTACCCTTAGGCACTACGAATGACTTGATTGCTGCACGTCCAAGTTTTCGGTCAAGTGTAGCCCATACAACTACCGAGTCCGCACGCTCACCAGAAGTTACGAAAATCTTTTCACCATTTAAAATATAGTCATTGCCATCTTTAGTTGCCGTAGTACGGATCGCAGCAGAATCAGAGCCACAACCCGGCTCGGTAATGGCCATAGCCGCCCAAGTACCTTTAAAACGTTCTAGTTGCTCATCATTTGCGACCGCGGCAATTGCAGAATTTCCTAAACCTTGACGTGGCATGCTGAGCAATAAACCCGTATCGCCATAACACATTTCAATGATGCCTAACGCTGTTGACATGTTGGTTCCATTACGGACTCCTTCATTATCAGTTTCACCACGTTTTCCTGCACCGGCAGCACCTGCATTAATTCCTTCACCACCTTCATTCATGCCATCAATGAGTGAAGCGAGCATATCGAGTTCTTTCGGATAAGCATGTTCTGCTTTATCGTATTTACGGGAAATAGGGCGTAATACATTGATCGCAACATCATGTGCCTGATCAATCATCATTTTGAATTTTTTTGGATTTTGTAAATTCATGAAAATATCCTCTGATTGATCTTAAGCATGTAGGCCAGAATGTAAAATTGCGGTTGCACGTAAATCACGATACCAACGTTCAACAGAGTGTTCTTTTGTAAACCCATGACCACCTAAAATTTGTACGCCATCTGTTCCTATTTTCATGGATTTTTCTGCGCAAAGAAGACGAGCTAAATATGCTTCACGATGGAAAGGTTTACCTGCTTCGGCAAGACTTGCGGCATTTAGAATTAGCATGCGCATAGCATCAATTTCAATTGCCATATCTGCAATCATGAATGCGACACTTTGACGATGTGAAATTGGTTCTCCGAAAGCAATTCGCTCATTGGCATATTTAATACAATATGCTTTTACAGCTTCACAGGTTCCTACAGCCATTGCACACCACATTAAGTTGCCTAAATCTAAAAAGGCGGTGTAATCAAAATCTGTTGCACCTAGTCGTAGAGCAGGTGTATGACTGAATTTTAAAGTAGCTGTCTCTGCTGCTTTGAGACCCATAGCAGGAGTACTTTTAATAGAAATGGTATCGCCAGCTTGTACTACAAATACATCCGGCTTGCCATTAAAGTCTGCACTCACTAAGAACACATCAGCCAAATCTCCTAAAATGACTAAGGTTTTTTCGCCCTCTATAAAATATTGATCATTTTCAAGAGAAGCTTTTGTTTTTAAAACATAAGGGTTAAATGCTGGAGTAGCTTCTTGTACAGCGAAAGTGGCGGTAATGTCGGAGTCTTCTGCAAAGCAAGGTAAATACATTGACTGAACTTCAGTAGAACCCCAACGTGTAATGGCATTAATAACACTAAACGTACTTAAGAGCCCTGCTGTAAGACTAAAATCACCTTCAGCTAGTTTTTCAGCAATCAATAAGTTACTTACAATATTTTGTTCAGCGGCGACACCACCTAGTGCTTCTGGAAGAGCGTAATAGTTTAATCCTAAATCTTCTACATATTGCCAAAGGCTTTCTGGAAATTGAGCTGTCTGATCAGCATCATGAGCTAATCCCAATAAAACTTCTTGAGCAAATTGAGACATTGCCTCTGAAGTCATCTGTTGTTCTTCAGTTAGGCTTAAATCAAATAGGTTTTTCTTCTGTTGAGGCAGACGTTGTTGGGGAATTTGCTTAGGTTTAAATGCTTTCTGAGTCTGACTTAATGCTCTAAAACCAGCTTTTGAACCTTGGTAAAGAGACCTTTCAAGAAATTTACGTAGTTTGAGTTGATCAAGTACATCGCTTCCAGCTAGTTTTGTGATCAGCGATAAACCCAACCCTTGGGCTTTATTGATCATATTTGTCATGATTATGGTGTCCTAACACATTGTTATTGTTTTATGCTGACACGCTGTATAAGAAAAAACTATGTCGTTGCTGACATTCAAAAAATGAGTAGATAAATGGTAAAAGCAAAAAAGGTTTTATTCTATATTTTTGATTTTATAAAATAAAATAAGTTTTTAAAAAGAACTATTTTGTTTGGATTGACTAGAATGACACGGAATCATTCTAGTCTTAATAATATTAAGCAAAGTTACGAATCATACGTCGTACATTTGTTTTGGCATCAATAACAGTCATAAATGTATATGCGCCAATAAACTTACGGCTAATAAACATAAATTCTTTTGGAGGAACCGAGAAATATCGAGACGCCATTGATTTGCTTGCTTGCTGCATAACACGACTATGTAACTGGCTTTTTTTCCAGTCATAACGTTCATGTTCATCCATCAGGCCTGCTGGCATATCTGGATTATTTGCAGGGGTACTGAATGCTTCTGTCGCAAGTAAAAATACATCGGCCATGCCTGGTTTAATACTTTCAGGCATTGCATCGAAAAACTCATATCCAGTCATTGCTTGGACCATCGCATGTTTATCATGCTGATAACCCGCTTGTATAAGATTACGCGCAACTGAGAGTAAATGTTCATCGAACTGACGGATCGCACCAAAGTCTAATAGTACAATTTTATCCTGAATATCTTGGCCATTACCTAAACGAACAAGGTAGTTACCAAAGTTAGGGTCAGTTTGCATTTCGCCCCATTCAAAAATCTCACGAACTGCAATCTCTAGTGAAGCTTCACCGAGCTGATTGCGGCGTTCTTGAGGAAGGGAAAGCATGACTGGACTATTGATAGGTACGCCACGTTCAAAGGTCATACATAAGACTTGATCGGTACAGTATTCATCTACAATTGTAGGGACGATATAGCGCTCATCATCTTTTAAACGCTCAGCAAAGCGACGTGTTGTGGCTGCCTCTACGTGATAATTGACTTCACGATGCATCATTTCACGTACTTCATCGAACCACTGATCAAACTCACGAGTTTGAGGAACCATACGTGTAAGCTTAAGCATGTTTTTAAACAGGCTCATATCGGAGTCAATTGCATTCGCAACACCAGGGTATTGAATTTTTAAAACTAACTCTAAACCGTCTGACTTACGTGTTGCGCGATGAACTTGTGCCAGAGAGGCCGTACCAATAGGCTCATGATCAATTGTTAGATCATTTAACTTAGAACCTAGTTGTTCTTGTAAGTGAGGTTTAATTGCTGGCCAGTCTAAAGCAACAGTTTGGTTATTTAAGGTATTTAAAGCTTGAGTAATTTCTTCTGGTAAAAAATGTTCACCATAAAGCGCCATCATTTGGCCAATCTTGACAATAGAACCTTTTAGTTTGCCAATTTCAGAAACAAGATAATTAGCTTGTTCGCTCATTGCCTTTTTACGCTTCTTCTCTTTTTCTTCTTCGCTAGAAAAGAGGGAAGAGGCACTTGCAGTAGCCCAACGTGTTCCTGCCAGTAAAGAAGCTTTCGCGATTGATAAGCGTCGATCCATGGAAGAAGTTTTTAAACTCTTAAGCTTATCGTTCTGATTTGACATGAAAATAGAATCCTATGCGCATCATGCAGCCAAACGCTGGTGATCTAAAATTGTAACGAATATTACATGTTTTGAACGTATTAAAATAGTTCCCTCAGACTGAATGGTGAGTTGAAAGTCTCATTTTAGATTTTAATTTTCTAAAAATAGCCTAAGCATTAGTGAGAAAATTAAAATATCTGCCATTCAGAAAAATAAACTACTACAAAACGTCGTATCAGATGCTAACCGTAAAATTACATTTTAAACTGAATTTTCAATTCAGCCTTTTGCATTAAATGCATACGATTAGCTTGAATATGTTGAATAACCATTTGCTTGACGGAATCATGCATAAAACCAAGCGCATGAGCCTTTACAATAATGATGCTAGGCAGTGTATAGAAAAAGTACTTAACATCATCAAAAGTCGCATTATTAAAAATGCCTTGTTCGATTAAGGTCTGCTGTAAAAATTGCTTTTCATTTAATACATGATCTGAAGACTCATCCCAAAAACGGTGACGCATTGCCATCAGATTATTGTGTTTGTAACTCATAAATTCGCCAGTTCAGACTTTAAATCTCAACTAAATATATTGGAGTCATCTACTCAATATCAAGTTTAGATTGTTTTTTGTTCGGTGTGGGTTTGATTTTTCATGTAAATGATGTAAATAGCCTAAGCAAATTTTAAACTTTTCTTAAAATAAATATAATCAATATCATTTCATTAAAATTTAAACTCCTATGACTCCTGCATGTAGACTGTTAAAAAGTAACAAAATCGAATTTTCTATCCATGAATATGAACATGACGCAAATGCTAAAAGTTTTGGCTTAGAAGCTGCGGAAAAATTAAACCTTAATGTAAATGAGGTGTTTAAAACACTTCTGGTTACCGATGAGAAAAATTATTTTGTTGCAGTTCTACCAGTTAACCATCAACTCAATTTAAAAAAAGTAGCTACGGCAGTGGGGTGTAAAAAACTACAGATGGCAAATCCTAAAGATGCCGAACGTTTAACAGGGTACTTAGTGGGTGGAATTAGTCCTTTAGGCCAAAAGAAACGTTTGAAGACAGTAATTGATGCCTCTGCACAAGAGCTCAGCAAAATTTATGTAAGTGGCGGTAAGAGAGGGTTAGATATTGGTGTAAACCCTAAAGATTTAGCACAAATATTAACGGCGCAATTTGTAGAGGTACTTGATTAAATTTATGAAAAGAGGACTACTTATTAATTTAAGTAGGAGTGGGCTGGCTCAAGTCGGGTTTTATAATGAAAACCTATTGTAAATGAGAATATTATCATTTAATACTATTGTTAAATTTAGTGAAGAAATTTACATTAAGTAGTCACTCTTAGAATAAACATATTTAATTTCAAAAATTTATTAAAAAAATAAAAATTATTCAGCATGTTGAATAATGAAATGATAATAATTATCATTAATATTATTCTTAGCCTTACATTGGCTAAGTAGAAAAATCATAAACTAAATATGATTAAGCAGTTGTTTTTAACAAATTGTTAAAAAGAAATTTTTTTAAAACAAAAGCTTAAGATTCTGAATAGGATGTAGTCAGATGCAAGAACTTGCCAACCGATTGGCGATACAAAATTTCGTCAACGCTTATATGCAAGAGACTGGCAAAGGATATTTACTTTCTTTTGACCAACAAAGTTCAACTCAACAAGCGTTTAGCTCTGGTTTGACGCTGTTAACTCTTCCTCTTCCTTCTATACAAGCAGAATGCTCTGTACCTTTATCTTATGTAAGTCGTGTAGGACGCCATCGTCTCGCTGCTTTACCGAAAATGTGTATTGATGGTCAATGGCAAAAAATCAGTGCAGGAACCATTGTTAGTCTTTTACTTGAAGAGTTAGTTATTGAATCTCAATTCAAATTAGATGCTGCTTCATTGTTAGAGAAATGGATACAAAGCCGGGACGCGCTACTACAATTCTTAAAACAACGCCACAATGATTTCGATGATTTAGTAAAGGCTGGGCAGAATTTTATTGAAAGTGAACAGGCATTAATTTTGGGTCATAGTATGCACCCAGCGCCTAAGAGCCGGAATGGTTTTGTTCATGAAGATTGGTTGAAGTTTTCACCTGAACATGCTGGAAAAACCCAGTTACATTATTGGCTTGTTCATCAGAATTATATTGCTGAAGGTTGTGCAACTAAGCAGCCAATTTCAGATCAAGTTAAAGACGCAATCCGTTGGTATTTGTCCGAAAGCGATTTAAACCTGTTAAAGACTCATGTTGAATTTAAATTATTGCCACTACATCCTTGGCAAGCTCGTTATTTACAAGGTAAACCTTGGTTTGAGCAATTAAAACAAACAGGACAGTTAATTGATATCGGTTTACGTGGATGGCAATTTTCACCGACTACATCAATTCGGACCTTAGCAAGTTTTAACGCCCCTTGGATGGTTAAAACTTCACTATCAGTCATGATCACTAATTCAATTCGAGTGAATTTGGCAAAAGAGTGTCATCGTGGCGAAATTTCTTATCGTTTATGGCACAGTGATTTAGGTAAAAAAATATTAAAACAATGCCCAACATTGAAAGCAGTTAATGATCCAGCCTGGATAGCTCTGCAAATAGACGGCGAGATTATTAACGAGACAATTTGTATTTTCCGTGATCAACCATTTGCAGTACAGCAACAAGTCACTTGTATTGCATCTTTATGTCAAGACCATCCAAATAAAGAGTTAAATCGTTTTAATGCTTTATTTGACCAAATTGCTCAGAAAAATCAACAAACGAATTTTAAAGAAATTGCTTTGGATTGGTTTGATCATTTCTTGAAGATTGGCTTGGCTCCGTTAATGTATGTTTATCATAAATACGGTATGGCTTTTGAATCGCATCAACAAAATGTATTGCTTGAGCTAGAAGATGGTTTACCGAAAAATCTCTGGTTACGTGACAACCAAGGCTTTTATTATATTGAAGAGTTTGCAACTGAAATTGTAGAAGCATTACCAGATTTACTAGAAAAAGCTCATGCGGTTGGTCCTAAAGATTTTGTGGATGAACGCTTTAGTTATTATTTCTTTGGCAACACTTTATTTGGTTTGATTAATGCAATTGGAGCAACTGGCTATATCACTGAAGATGAACTGTTAATCCATTTACAACAAAATTTACTTCAATTATTAGAGCAATATCCAGATAGCACATTATTACAGGGTTTATTGTTTAACGATTCTTTACCGTATAAAGGCAATTTACTTACACGTTTACATGAATTAGATGAGCTTATTACACCATTAGAACATCAGTCCGTGTATGTGCAGCTACCAAATCCACTGTACGTTGAACAGAAGGATGTGAGCTATGCTTGATTTTATTGGAATTGGACTGGGGCCATTTAATTTAAGTCTGGCTAGTCTGTTACATGATAAAAGCGAGCTGCAATATCGCTTTTTTGATCAGCGTGAGAAATTTGACTGGCATGCTGGTATGCAATTGCCCAATGCGATGTTACAAGTTCCTTTTATGGCTGATTTGGTTAGTATGGTTGAGCCAACCAGCCCTTTTAGTTTTTTAAATTATTTAAAACACCATCAACGTTTATATAAATTCTATTTTAGAGAAAATTTGTATATACCGCGTCAGGAATATAACCATTATTGTCAATGGGTTGTAGAACAACTTAACCATATTGAGTTTAGTAGCCATGTGCTGGATATTAAACCGATTAAAGGTGGATTTGATGTGGAGGTAGTGTGTAATGGGCACCACCAACATTATCGTACTCGACAATTGGTATTGGGAGTGGGTACAACTCCACATTTACCAGAAAGCTTACAAAAGATTTACTCAAAATCAGGAACCTGCCTGCATTCATCAGAATATTTACAGTACAGCTCCCAGAAGTTATCAGGAAATGTAGTTTTAATTGGTTCTGGGCAGTCAGCAGCAGAGATTTTTTTAGATCTATTTGATCGTCAGTATATGAATGGTCGAACTACACCAGACTTTCATCTTTATTGGTTAACCCGTTCTGCTGGTTTCTTTCCAATGGAAAATACACCATTCGGTTTAGAACATTTTAGTCCGGATTACATGCATTACTTTTACCATTTACCATCAGGTTTAAAGGCAGAGTTACCAGCGCAACAAGCAAATTTATATAAAGGTATTAGCAGTAAAACGATACGTGATATTTATGAGCGTTTATATCATCGTAGTATCGGTGGAATGCCTACAGATGTTACGTTGGCTGGACATCATCAACTGCAATATGCAGAGCTTCTAGAAAACCAGAAAACAAAGTTGTGTTTTGAACACCGTCAGCAAAATAAGAATTATATTCTGGAGGCTGATTGTGTTATTGCAGCAACGGGTTATCGTTATCCAAACCCTAAGTTTCTACAAAATTTACAATCTTTGATCATACGAGATCAGGCCGACCATTGGCAGGTGGCTTCAAACTTTAAAGTCAATTATCAAGGTGAGGGATCTATATTTATTCAAAATATGGAAGTTTATCACCACGGCGTAGGTACGCCTGATTTAGGCTTAGGAGCATATAGGGCAGCCACAATTGCAAATCAATTGGTTGGTGAAGAGTTATTCAAACTTGATCATTCTCAGTCATTCCAACAATTTGGAGTGAATGCACCAGCGCAAGAAGAAGTTTCTGTTCGCAATATTGCAGCCTCAAAAATAACCGAGTTTTCAAGACCTTTAAATAAATCAGGGCCAATGCATCATTCTGCTTTGGGAGCGTATGCACGAAGTAAATTATCTGAGCATATTGAATAAGCTGAACAGAGGATATGTGTATGGAACGTTCTTCTGTGTCCGCGGCTCAACCTCATGAGCAAAGTTTACAACGCTACGTACTTCTGACAGTTATGCTTGGTACAGGTACTGTTAGTTTAAATAACAGTAGTTTCAACCCTGCAATACCTCATTTAATGTCCTATTTTCAGGTAGGTGAGGTATGGGCAAGTTGGGTAGTTGTTGCCTTTTTATTAGCAATGAGTATCAGTTTGCCTTTAGCTGGATTCCTAAGCCAGCGTTTTGGTAAGCGGTCAATTTATTTAATTGCCTTATTGGGATTTGCTTTGGCTTCTACAGCAGGTGGTTTATTTAATCAGTTTGAATCGGTGTTGATTGCTAGAGCTCTGCAAGGCTTTTGTAGCGGATTAATGATTCCATTATCTCTTGGACTAATTTTTTCAGTTACACCAAGTGAACAACGGGGAAGTACAACAGGATTATGGGGTGCCATGATCATGCTAACCTTAGCAGTTGGGCCTATGCTCGGAGCACTGGTTTTGGTATGGCTTAATTGGAAGGCCTTATTTTTTATCAATTTACCCGTTGCTTGTCTGGCATTAATTTTAGGCTATGTTTTTCTACCTAAAGAGCAAGGGGACAATAAGCAAGAGTTTGACTGGGCAGGCTTCTTTTTTCTCGGTTCAAGCATAGTTTTATTACTTGGGACACTGAGCCAAATCCATCAAATTCAGGACTTATTTCAACCTCTATATGGTGCGCTTTTAGTTCTAAGTGTGCTGCTTTTTATAAGATTTATTTTTGTACAAAAGAATAAGTCTATGCCATTAATCGAGCCAGCTTTGTTTGCTACAAAGGGTTTCCGTTACAGCTTAGTCATTTGTGTGGCACAAACAGTAGGCTTATTTATTGGCATGTTGCTCATTCCACTATGGATACAGCACCTTCTAAAGTTAAGCCCGCTTTGGACTGGTTTGGCGCTAATGAGCAGTGCAGTAGTTACCGGTATTTGTAGTCAACCTGCAGGAAAATATCTAGATCGTTACGGTGCTGCAAAAATCATGTCTCTTGGACTAATGATTACTGTGGCTTCTTTTCTTTTGCTTGCTTGGGCACCTGTACAAAATGTCTGGTTCATTGTGTTTTGTATGATATTACATGGCTTAGGAATGGGACTTTCTTATATGCCATCGACTACGGCAGGTTTGAACAGCTTACGCCAGCAGCAACAGCATCTAGTTACTCAAGCGGCCGCTCTAAATAATTTATTCCGACGTATTTTTGCTGCAGTGGCAGTCGTTATTGCCGCGTTATATCTTCAGCTAAGACAACAATCATTGCCGTTAAATACTCAAGCAATATTTACATCATTTCACACTATGCAGGAAATCTTTGTGTGTTGTGCAATTCTTATACTTTGCACTTTGCCTTTCGCATGGCGTTTTCCTGAACAGTACAGAATCGACCAATTAAAGAAATAGGATTAATAAAAATGGGACAATTACATCCAATTTTATCAAATACACATGTGATTCAAAATGCTTTACAGGCTTGGCAACATCCACATTCGGATCAGGCAAAATATGTTGAGCAACGTGTTATTAAGCAATTACTTCAAGCTTTAATTTTTGAAGATATTATTCATTCAGAATATGATGGAAAAAATTTTATTATAGAAGTACAAAATAGTCAGCGCCAAACCATTCGTTATGTCGCTGCAGGGCAAAGACAATATAGTTACAAACTGGTACGCCTCGCCCGTAATCAGGATGTATTTCGTCAAGATGAAAACGGTCATTATCAGATTGCTACTTTAAATTTAGTTATTGATGAAATTCTTAGAACCATAACCGATGCAGCAAAAGTTGAAGATTTTATTTTTGAATTAAAACGAACATTTATTCATGATTTACAGTCTCAAGCATGTTTTGATCACTATGCTTTGCCAGCAATTCAATATCCATATGATATTTTAGAATCATATTTAATGGATGGTCATCCATATCATCCGTGTTACAAGTCACGTGTAGGTTTTAGTTTACAAGACAATGTACGCTATGGGGTAGAGTTCGCCCAACCAATCGCCTTGGTCTGGTTGGCTGTGCATCAGGACATTGTTGCAAAAAAACATTCAGAAGATATAGAGCCAGATTTATTTTTTAAGGAGCAATTGAATTCACAAGACCAAGAGCTATTCCTGCAACATCTCTCAGATCGTGATTTGAAGGCTGATGAATATATTTGGATTCCGGTTCATCCTTGGCAATGGGAAAACCATTTAATTTCTATTTTTGCTGAAGAAATTCTAAATGGCAAAATTGTTTATTTAGGGCAAAGTCAGGATCGCTATTTAGCCCAACAATCTCTACGCACTATGACTAACTTGCAGCATCCGGAAAAGCCTTATATCAAACTGTCCATGAGTCTAACTAACACATCAAGCTCACGTGTTCTGGCAAAACATACAGTAATGAATGGGCCAATTATTACAGACTGGTTGCAACGTTTAATTAAACAGAGCAAAACCGCCCAAGAGCTTGATTTTGCTGTATTACGTGAAGTGTATGGTTTAAGCGTGGATTTTACTAAATTGCCAAAATCACATGCTCAACAGGCCTATGGCACAATTGGATGTTTATGGCGTGAGAGTGTGCATCAATATTTACGTGAAGGTGAAGATGCAATACCGTTAAATGGCGTGAGTCATATCCAAAAAGATGGGCAAGCATTAATTGCACCATGGTTACAGCAATATGGTGTTGAATCATGGACACGTCAACTTTTGAAAGTTGTGATTACTCCTTTGATTCATTTACTTTTTGCGGAGGGAATTGCAACTGAATCACATGGCCAAAATATTATTCTTGTACATAAACAAGGTTGGCCAACGCGAGTTCTTTTAAAGGACTTCCATGATGGTGTGCGCTATAGTCCAGCACATTTAGCACACCCTGAATTGGCTCCTGAACTCGATCAGTTGCCGCCTGAGCATGCAAAAACCAACAGTATGTCATTTATTTTGACAGATGATTTAAATGGTATTCGTGATTTTAGCTGTGCCTGTCTGTTTTTTGTCGCTTTAACCGATATTGCAATATTTTTAAATCAAAACTTTGATCTTCCAGAAAAAAATTTCTGGCAATGGGCTGCGGAAGTCATCCAAAATTACCAGCAGCAACATCCAGAGCATGCTTCACGTTATCAATTATTTGATGTTTTTGCCGAAAAATTGCGCATTGAGTCATTAACTAAACGGCGTTTATTTGGTGATCGTAGTATACAAATTAAATTTGTTGATAACCCGTTAGCTCCTTTTAAATTGCAGGTGAAGTGAGATTTATCTATGAATGCACTTCAGCCCGTTTATCAAGTAATGAACCAAGGAATCTTACAGGATTTTATCAATAGCCTACTGGTTGAAACGATTATTCCTGAACAGTTTATTTTTGATTTTGCGACTGCCCAAACTGCGCTAAATCAACATGGCAAAAATCTTCAAGAAGTTTTTAAAAACACGTCTGAACAATTTTCTTTTGTGCTATTACACGAAGAGAGTCGGCAAGGCTTGGTCATGTTTGCGGTACAAAAAGGTATTACTCAAGCCTGGAAGTTTGCTAATGAAACAGAAGTTTTTCTATTGGAACGCACAAATGATCATGTTGAGATCAATGTGATTGGGATAATAGAACTTTTTGAGTTTATTCAAGCGATAGGTCTTTTTAATCAGTGTAGCACTGATAAAGTTCAAGCCTTTTATGAGCAGCTGCAAAAATGTTTAAAGCAATATCATTTATTACAACAACATCGGGTAAATGCACATAATTTGTTGAATCAAAGCTCGGCACATAGATTCCGCATTTTAGAGCAATATGCAGGTTATCGGGACCGCCCATATCATCCTTTAGCCAAATTAAAAGAAGGTCTCAGTCAGCAAGAGTATATGCAATATTGTCCGGAATTCGCTCAAGAATTATCTATTCATTGGGTGGCTGTACATAAAGATAAAATGATGTTTGGTGAAGGGGTAGAAAATATTTTCAAACAACAGCCAAGCGAAATTTTTATTCCTCGTGCTGAGCGATATCAATTAAAACAAGAAATGTTTCAACGTGGGTTAAATGAAACCCACATTGCAATGCCAATTCATCCTTGGCAATTTGAGCATTTATTTCCCAAGTTCTATGCGGATGATATTGCCGACGGCATTTGTCATCCTTTGAATTTTATCTCTAAAGGAATGTATGCCAGCGCGTCTATGCGTAGCCTCTTATCAAAAAATGTTTTAGAAGAAAGTCTAAAATTACCGATAGGAATTAAAGCTCTTGGTTCATTAAGATTTTTGCCTATTGTGAAAATGATTAATGGTGAAAAAAATCAGAAATTATTACAGCAAGCCAAGGCAAAAGATGCTGTCTTAAAACAAAAATTATGGCTTTGTGAAGAAACACAATGGTGGTCATATTTACCCGAGAAGCAAAATGACCGGACAGCAGACAATGAGTGGTTATTTGTAGAGAAACCTACCCATTTGGCAGCTCAGCGCCGTCATATTCCAGCTGAATTATTGCAAGAACCTTATCAACTTATACCAATGGCAAGTCTTGGACATACAATTACGGGTCAGCCTGCCATTTTTGATTATATTTTGCAGCTTCAACACAAGGACATAAATTCCAAGCAGATACTTATCGAGTTTGAGAAACTGTGTACATGTTTCTTTGATGTAAATTTGCGATTATTCAGCTTAGGGCTTATGGGTGAAATTCATGGGCAAAACATATGTCTTGTGTTGAAAAATGGCGAATTTGATGGATTGATGTTCCGTGATCATGATTCATTACGTATTTATTTACCTTGGGTAGAACAAAGCGGATTGAAAGATCCTAATTATTTGAGTCCCCATGATTTTAGAAATACGCTTTATCATGAATCGGTAGAGGCTCTGTTATTTTATATTCAAACTTTAGGTATTCAGGTTAATCTAGGGTGTATTGTTGATAATTTAGCGAGTCATTATCAAATTGAAGTTAAGGATCTATGGTCTGTACTTGCTCATGCGTTACAGCAAGTTATTCAAAATCTAAACTTCCAGCCAGAGATTTTGACCCAGCTCCAACATTTACTATTTGAAGTGCCTGAATGGCCATATAAGCAGTTACTTCGACCTTTGCTAGAACAAGATACACGGATTGGTAGTATGCCAACGGGAATTGGGAGAACCCGAAACCCACTTTGGTATGCCTTAAATTGTTAGTGATATCTGACGATGAATACGTCTTTTAAAATACAGGCAGAGAAGTGCGCAACTCTGCCTATATTGCAACAGCGTCTGAAATTAAATGTTCAAATACTACCTGAAAGTTCAACAACCTTAGATTGTCTGTTGAATAATGATGTATGTCGACAGGTGTTACAGGATTTTGCAACACGTATTCATGCTAAAAATCTAACTTGTGCGACCTCATTGTTTGTCAAATATTGGTGTACAAGTTGGATCTTACCTTTTTTATATTGCCATGTGGCTGTTTTGCCATTTGTAAAATGGGATAGTTCAGCATTAGTTATAGACTTGCCGGAACAATGGTATTGGGATAGGACTTTACAGTTAAACCAAACAAGTTTTTATTCTTTTCAGATTATACATTTGCAAGAGTTTAATGACTTGATAGAACAACTGAATGTGCTATTTAAGCAGTTAGCGAAAATAGGTCGCGTACCTTATGTATTACTCTGGGAAAATGTAGCTGTTCGAGTAGTACAGTTTTATCATTCTTTTACAAATCAAAATCTAAATCCGGATATACAGTCTCGGTTAGAACAGCAAAAACAATTCTTTAAGTCAAAAGCTGCCGAAAGTTTTTATTTAACTGAAAATCCATTTGTGCGTTTATGGAATGGATGGCATCCAGAATTTAATACTTTTATGAGACAAAAATGCTGTTTCTATTTTCAGCTCGAAGAGGCTGAGCAGACCTTATGCCGTAATTGTCCCTTACGTTTAAAAGAAATCGGAAAATTTAAAGATGAATCAAATTGATACTTCTAAAGCAATTGTTAAAGCATATAAAGAAATAGCAACCTCTACTATTGGTCATGTACTTGATCAGGGATATATTCCTCAGGTATTCCCCTTAAGACCTGAAGATAAGGTGGTAGGGATTGTACGTACAGTTCGGATTGAATCGATCAATGCGAGTGGTTTAAGACAAGTCTTGATGAGTTGTCAACCAAATGAAGTTCTCGTTATTGATGCAAGATATGATCTACAACGTGCTTGCTGGGGAGAGCAAAGGAGCGTAGCCGCTATACACTGTGGTCTGGCTGGCGTTGTGGTCTTAGGTGCTATTACAGATCGGCAGGCTTTACTTCAACTCAAACTTCCTATATTTGCTCATACAACCAGTTGTTTAACCACTCGCAATGAAGGGGAAAGTCTCGTTGAAATAGATGCCAAGATTCATATTAATCATACCATTGTACAAACTGGAGATCTGATTGTAGGGGATGCAGATGGAATATTTATAATAAAAATGGATGTGGCACAGCAATATTTAAAAGAATTCCAAAGGCTTGAGCAAAATGAACAAAATAAGAAAAATGAATTCTTTTTAAAAAATAAGATAAATGACTATTATTTTTAATAAAAATCATTCTCATTAATGTTCGTATTTAGTATGATGTCGTGCCTCTTTAAAAATCGTTGAGTAACATTTGGGCTAGGGAGAAATGGAAAAAATGAATGTAAACAATAAGATTGGGGTTAAATCACGTAATCACATACGTTCAAAACAAGTACTTTTTAAGATGACACCTTGTTGTCTTGCCATATCGGCTATTTTTGCACAGCAGGCTTATGCAGAAACCGTAACTCAAACGGCTGAGGTAAGCGAAAATGCAACACAAAAACCAGTAGCCCAATTGCAAAAGATTGTAGTAACTGCGACTCGTACACCAAAAAATATTGCAGAGATTGCAGGTACAGTTCAATCTATTGATCAGAAACAAATTATCCAGCAAGCTACGGCGGGTCGTAAAGTTGCTGATATTCTTGCTCAACTTGTACCATCTCTTGCATCAAGTAGTGGAACAACAAGTAATTATGGTCAGACAATGCGTGGACGAAACGTATTAGTCATGATCGATGGCGTTTCGCAAACAGGTTCTCGCGATGTTTCCCGTCAATTAAATAGTATTAGTCCTGGTATGATTGAACGCATTGAAGTAATTTCGGGTGCGACTAGTATTTATGGGTCAGGTGCTACTGGCGGTATTATTAATATTATTACTAAAAGAGCAGATACATCTAAACCACTTAGCTTTGAAACAAAAGTAGGCATTACATCTTCGGATACATTCCGTAGTGACGGCTTAGCTTATGAAGTCGGACAATCTGTCTCATTTAATAAAGGCAATATGGATGGTTTCTTAGGGGCTAATTTTACAAGTAGAGGGTCTCAATTTGATGGAAATGGCGATAGAATTTCCTTAAGCCCTTGGCAAGGTAGTACGATGGACACTGATACTATCGATGTAAATGGGCGTTTAAATTTCAATTTAAATGATACTCAGACATTGAGCTTTGGTGCCCAGTACTATAAAGATAAGCAGGATACTGACTACGGACCTGATTACTCTTATTTACCGACAACCTCTAAGAGTAATGATGCTACAACGCCAACTTATAAGGCAATTAAAGGTTTAAAGCTTAGTAATCCATTATTTACCGAGCGTTATGCTGTTAATTCACAGTATCAAAATCAAGACTTTTTAGGCCAAATACTAAATGTTGAAGCATATTATAGAAATGAAAAATCACGTTTCTTCCCATATGGCTTATCAAATAAATCCGTGACTTCTGTAAACCAGTCTCAATCAGAAATTGAAGTAGCTGGATTACGTTCAACTATGCAAACCGATCTTAATATTGCCAATCGGGATATGAAAATAACCTATGGCCTTGATTATGATTGGGAAAAAGATAAGCAATTTGTTGATATTTTAGCAACTCAATATCCTTATTTAGTGTATACGCCAACAGGCCAACGTAAAGGTTATGGACCAAACACTGAAATTCAAAATATTGGAGCATTTGTTCAAAGCGATTATGCAGTTACGGATAAATTGAACTTGCAAGCAGGTATTCGTTATCAATATATTCAAGCGGATACTGATGCTTATATTCCTAGCCGAGAGACAACAATGGTTCCGGCAGGATCAACACATGATGATAAGCCGTTATTTAATTTAGGTGCAGTTTATAAACTTACAGATGCACAACAGCTATATGCTAATTTCTCTCAGGGCTTCAGTTTCCCCGACGTACAACGTATGTTGCGCGACGTTTCTACTTATACCGTTTCAACAGCAAATCTACAGCCAATTACAGTAAATAGTTATGAACTAGGTTGGCGTTTGAATCAGGATGATGGCTTAAATCTGGGATTGACTGGTTTTTACAATACTTCGGATAAAACTGTCCAATTCAACAATCGTGCAGCAAAGGTTGTAGATACAGATCAAAGAGTATACGGGGCGGAAGCAACTATTAGTTATCCATTTATGGAAAATTATAAGGTCGGTGGCACTTTAGGATATACCCGTGGTCAGTATAAAGACGTGGCGAATAAATGGCATGAATTAAACTCATTTACGGTTGCTCCAGTGAAAGGAACCCTTTTTGCTGAATGGGATAATAATGAAGGGTATGGTGTTCGTGTTCAGATGCAAGCTATTAAAGGAACAAATAAAGCTTATAAAGATGACCGTGAATTAGCCGCATTTGCAACAAATCAAGATGAAGCTTTCAGAAAAGCTGTAGAGAATGACGCAAATAGTGCTGCGCAAATCAAAGGTTATACCACTATGGATGTATTAGCACATTTCCCGGCTTGGAAAGGTCGTGTAGATTTTGGCGTCTATAATGTGTGGAACCGTCAGTATCGAACAGTATTTGCTCAGCAAGCAGCCGTCTCTAATGCTAATCCATTGTTAGCAATCCCTGCAGAAGGCCGTACTTATGGTTTAAGTTATACTTTTAACTATTAATGCAACTAACGAAAGAGATGCCTGTATAGAGCAGGTATTTCTTTCAATCAAATCTGGCATATTTAAATTTTTAAGGCCATTTAAATGAGTCATCTAAAAAAACAAGAAAATTTTAATTTTACCTATAGCAGGATCTTTTTTATCTGTTTAGCCGCTTATTGCTACAGTTCATGGCTCAGCCTTGTTTTGGCCAAATGGTTACCTTTTACTAAAGCAGAGAATGTTTATTTTTCGGTATTTATCAGTTTTATCTTTTTTATTTTTTATATTGTCTTTACGAGTTCCATTTTATCAAAACTATGGTTTTGGATGATCAATAGCTTAGGCGTAGCGTTACTAGTGAGCTATTGGCTATTAGCTAAATGGGGAGTGGCTTAAATGAATTTTCGTCAAATTCAGGCAATACTACATAGTTGGTTTGGAATTATTGTCCTTTGGGTTATCTTTTTCATTTTTTTTACGGGCTCTATTGCTTATTTTCGGACGGAAATTAATGTTTGGGCACAGCCAGAAGCAATCAGCCATATTCAAACAATCCCTTCTGCACAACATTCTGCGCAAACTGCGTTTAACTATCTCAACCAACATGCACCAAATGCTAAAAGGTGGCGAGTCACAGTAGCCAATGAGCGGATGCCTGTGAACCTACTTCAATGGCAGGATAAAAAGGGGAAACATCAAGAGCTACAAAACCCTAATACCGGAGAGCTATTGGGGCCTGTACGGAAGACTTTGGGCGGAGATTTCTTTTTCAAACTACATTACACGCTTTATCCTTTGCCAAGTAAGTTCGGTAGTTTAGTTGTAGCTGTTGTTGCCTTAATTCTATTAATTAGTTTAATCACAGGTGTGATTACGCATAAGAAAATTATTAAAGAGTTTTTTACCTTTAGGGCTTTTAAAGGACAGCGTTCTTTATTAGATCTTCATCACATAACAGGAGTTATCACTTTTCCTTTTTATTTGGTGATGGCCTTTACTGGACTGTTGATTTTATTTTATCTAGTTTTACCGTGGGGATTATCGGAACAATATGGTAAAGCTGGTATACCTAAATTCTATAATGAAATGCAGTTTACCGAGGTGGCAAAACCTCGAGAACCTTCCTTAACAGAAGCGATGCAACCTTTTAATCAATTCATGGCACAAATGCCTAAGCGAACAGAATCTGGAGCTATTTTAGATAAATTTGAAGTTCAAAAGCCTAATACAGCCGATGGCATGATTACATTTGACTATAACTATAAAAATATTATTACCTTAAATACTCCTCAATATATTTTTGCAACAAATACGGCTGAACGACTCAATCAGCCACGAAATTTAAGTGCAATTGCACAATTAGGTTCATCAAGTTATGGGATTCATTTAGGTTACTTTGCTTCTATCTGGATGCGTTTTATTTTGGCTTGTTTAGGAATAATAGGATGTGTCATGTTGGTTGCAGGCGCATTACTATGGCAAAAAAAGCGCATCAAAGAACAAAAGAAATTTGGATATAGATTAGTACAGCATTTGAACTTTTTTACTTTCTTAGGGCTGCCTTTTGCCTCAGCCTTTTATTTAATGGTTGGTCGGATTATACCTGCTTCATTTGAGCCGAGGGAACTATACGAGGTTTCTGCATTTTATATAGCATGGCTATTAAGCTTATTGATTAGCTTTAGCTGCTCAATAAGGAAGGGAATAATCATCATGCTATATATTACGGCTGCTGTTTTATTGCTTATTCCTGTTATTAGTGTCGTTCTGGTACCAGAAGCCTCTTTATTAAATAGTCTAAAGTCTGTGCATTGGTCTCTTGCTGGTATCGATCTGGCGCTCATACTGCTCGGGCTATTCTATTTAGTAGTATTACGCTTCTACCAAACCAAATTTATTACGTTAGGAGAGGCTAAATGAGCTTTGCATCATTATTTTGGGCTATTGCTGCCATAATGCAAGCATGTATGCTCAGCCAATTTGGTCAGAAAAAGCTTCAATATAGCTGGCTTACAAGCACATCTAGACGAGTTTTATATGGAACAACCATATTATTTTTGCTTAGTTCATTGTTTTGGAATTGCTCCTTTGAAGGAAGCTCAGTAGGAGTCTTATCATGGTTTTTTGCCATAATCACAACCGCTTTCTTTTTGCAAATTATTGTTTTTTATTTTTTTAGAAAATATTTTATTCCTATTTGGTTAATGGCAATCGTCTTTGCAATTATTTTCTCGATTGTTGAGTGGTTACCTTAAATATGAGCAGGGGAAAGCTGAATTTTTTGTCCATGATTTATGTAATAAAAAAAATAGTAAAAATAAGCTTGCATCTTAAATAAAAATGATTATCATTATCAATTATAGGTTATGTCATAGCAAGGACCGTTATAATGCTTACGCTTTCACAAAAGCTCCCAGATTATTTTGAATATATTGAAAATGATGTTAGCTACTCATTACGTCAGGTTCAGTATCCTCAAGATATACCACTATTACACCGCTGGATGCATGAGCCACACGTTATTCCTCAGTGGCAATTAAATAAAAGCGAAATAGAACTCAAAGTTTATTTTGAAAAAATGCTAGCTGATGATCATCAACGTTTAATGATTGTAGGAATCAATGGTCAAGACGTGGGGTATGCCGAAATTTATGAAGGGAAGCGTGATCGCCTAGCTCGTTATTATAAAGGTGAAGACAATGATTTAGGTTGGCATTTACTATTTGGGGAGAAATCTGCTTTTGGTCAAGGCTTTTTGCGCCCAACAATTCGTTTATTGAATTTCTATATTTTTGAAAATTCCCCAACAAATAGAATTGTAGGAGAGCCAGATCATACAGTGAAGCCTTATGCGGCTGTAGTAGAAGACATGTGCTATGAAGAGCAGGGCTTAATTCCAATGCCGGAAAAAACGGCAATGTTGTATTACTGTTTCCGTGAAAAGTTCTATGACAGATTTTTTGAGTTATACCAGGCATCGCAACAAAAATTACAGCAAAAAGCGAGTTAATTTCTGGTATGGGTAGACCTGCAAGACATAATAAAAAGAATGCAGGTTTATTTAGCAGTAAATGGACCTAAGAAAAATAAACATTATCAGCGCAATAAAAAGAACAAGCAAAGGTAGCAAGCAAGGATGGCTTGCTACCTTTGTACTTAAACTCAGTTTCAGAATTATTTTCATTATTCAACTTTTTTGAGCTTTTAACTTAGCTCAGTAACAGATCACTTATATTTTTGATTAAAAAATAACCACTAATGTTTCATTTATTATTGTTATCCCTTTTTAACCATTTTTTTGTATACCCTGAATAAAACATGACCAAAAAAAGAGGTAAAAACGTGCTTATTTTTCATGGAAAACCTGTTCATGGAGCTATCTTTGATATGGATGGGACAATGTTTGATACTGAGCGTTTACGGTTTCAAACATTGCAACAGGCATCTCAAGAACTCATTGGGCAGGAGTTTTCTCACGAATATTTAATGCAATGTTTGGGTTTAAGTGCAACAACGGCGGAAAAGCTTGCACAACGTTTATATGGAGTAGATGTGCCATATAAAGAAATACGAAAAAGAGCCGATGAGATGGAGCTTGAACATATTCGTAAACATGGTGTGCCTATTAAAAAGGGATTAGTTCAAGTTTTAGAACGTTTACGAAAATCGGGTTTAAGAATGGCTGTTGCGACTTCAAGCCGTAGAGCAATTGCCGAAGAATATTTGATTAATGCGAATGTTTATAAGTTTTTTGATGTCATTACTTGTGGAGATGAAGTAGAACAAGGGAAGCCTCATCCAGAAATCTTTTTAAAAGCGGCTAGTCAACTTCATTTAGACGCTAACCAGTGTCTTATGTTTGAAGATTCGGAAAATGGTTTAACTTCAGCGCATACATCGAATGGTCTCACAATTTTATTAAAAGATATTAAAGAACCAAATGATGAAATGTTAGATAAAGCGCATTTTTATTATGACCAGATGTATGACTTCTTAACTGATCTTGACCAGTTTATTCCTGTTATGGATATGCCAGAGATACAGGAACCTTTTCCGCAAAGTCTGAACCAACTGACGGTTGGGATACATGGTTTTGGAGCAATTGGCGGTGGTTATGTAGCACAAATCTTGTCGCATTGGGATGGTTATACGAAACCAAAACGTATAATTGCGTCAACACGAAATAGTCTTTTCCGAGAAGCTGTAAATGCGTTTGGAACCTATAGTATTCGCTATGGGCAATTTTCTTATGATGAACGTATTGAGAATATGAACATTGTTGATTCTGACAATGAACAACAAATGTTAGAGATGTATACTCATTCAAGTTTGATTGCATTATGCTTGCCTGAGCAAGCGATCGAATCTGAATCAAAGATAATTGCAAAAGGGTTATATGCGCGTTTTAATTCGCAACTTGAAACATGTATAGAACCGTTAACCTTTCTAATTATTTTAAATAAGGTTGGTGCGAAATATTTGGTTATGAAGCATCTTAAAGAAGCTCTACTAGAGTTAACCAACGATGAAGATGTAACCGAGCATATTTTAAAAGAGCATTACTTTTGCGACACCGTAGTTAATCGCATGGTTTCAAAACTTTCTAATCAGAATTTATATCGTCAACTTCGTATTAAGCATAATTTTCTTGAACAGCATTTAGAAGATGTGGAGCAAGAAGACCAAATCGAAATTGAAGATTGTAATAAACTAACTCCAGATCAACTAAATCAGGCTTCTATCTATGTTGATAACATGCGCCGTAATTTCCAGCCGGGACATATCTTACAAAGCATGGATTTAATCTTGTTCCATAGTGAAACTGATATGCCAATCTATGTAGAGAAAGGCAGTCCTTTACTTGAAAAGTTGCGTCAGGTGGTATTGGTTGACCAAATTACTGACATTCAACTCATTAAAAATCGTTTATGGAATGGTGTACATGCGATGCTTGCTTGGTATGCATCTTTAATGGGTTATGAATCTATTGGTGTTGCCATGGGTGATCATTTAGTTAAAGCATTTGCAGAGAACTTAATTGCAGAAGTGAAGCAGGGACTTGCTATTGTATTACCTAACTATGCAAAAGATCTGGATCGAATGTCACAAAGTTTTCTAGACTCATGTGAATATGCATTTAAAGATCCTTGTCAACGCGTAGCTAGAGATCCACTACGCAAACTCAATCATAATGAACGTGTCATGGCATCAATTGCTGTGAATATTTGTCATGATTTGCCTTATAAAAATTTATTAAAAGGTGCTGCTTTAGGTTATGCCTATGCGATTCAATTTTTAGAAATTGAAGAGACTAAAGCTGTTGAACATCTGCAGCAACAAATTCAGAACCTAGACTTGAGTACAACTCAAAGAAGACAGCTTGAAGCTGAATTGGTTCAACTTATCCAATATTTGTTTTCTGAACAAGGTAAACAACCATTAGGCATTAAGTCGAACAATACCAAAACTACATTAACTCAATATGTTTGAGTTTGCTTATTGAATTAACCTCAACAATTGAAAGGCAAACATGTTTTAATACAAAATTTGAATAATTTTGAATTAAAACTGTGCTGTTAAAACCCTCCACACTCATGGTGCCAACACCTATACGGGATTATCCCGAATGGCACCTTGGGCGTCAAAATTACGCATTGTGGTATCTAGAAATTAATGATCAGAAATTAGTTCATTATCTAGATCAATTGCATGCGCATTTTTCAGAATTTCTAGTAGAACCTAATCATCGTCAATATCATGTCACGCTGTTTATATGTGGTTTCTTGACTCATGAAACTAAAGTTCATGGTGATGACTTTTGTTTTAGTGACTTTGTGCAGCAAAGGGAAATTTTAAGAAAAGAAGATATTGCACCATTTCAATTAAAAATTGGATCAGTTGATAGCTTTAGCAGTGCTTTATTTGTAGAAGTCCAAGACACCGAAAATAACTTATCTCTCATACGGCAAAAATTAGGTACAGTTTCTAATGAAATTGCCGCTTTAGATTACTGTCCGCATATTACATTGGGTTTGTATAAGAAAGACTATAGTAGTAATTTGATTTTACAAAAAATTTCTCAATTACCTGTACAATACACACAGGCTGAATTTGATCTTAAAGTTGAGCATTTAAGCTTTGGCTATTATCAGGCTCAAACTTTACAAGGTCAGCTGTATCCGTATCAGCATTCGTTTTTAGGTGATTCATGTTGCAATTGATTTTAGGTGGTGCCCGTTCTGGCAAAAGCCGATTGGCTGAACAAACGGCCATATCTATGCAATTAGCTGTCACTTATGTGGCTACGGCACAAGCGCTTGATCCAGAAATGCAAAGCCGGATTGTCCATCATCAAAATCAGCGTCCTGCTCACTGGTCTTTGGTTGAAGAACCATTATTTTTAGCAAAAACTCTGCAAGAAATTGATCGACCTAACCAAATTATTCTGGTGGATTGTTTAACACTTTGGCTAACCAATTTGTTACTTTTAGAAGATCAAAATATTCAACAATTTGAGTGTGAGCAGCTGTTAAGAGTTTTACCCACACTCGAGTCAGAAATTATTTTAGTAAGTAATGAAACGGGGTTAGGCGTTGTGCCACTTGGTGAAATTAGCCGCCGTTTTGTCGATGAAGCAGGAAGGCTACATCAGGCTTTGGGGCAAATTGTAGATAAAGTTGTGTTTTGTGTGGCTGGTTTTCCAATGATTTTAAAAGGTGATAAGTAAAATGAACTGGTGGTTAGCATCCGTACAGCAACCTAATTTAGATGCAAAACAACAAGCTGAGCAACATCAACTCCAACTTACCAAACCTACAGGTGCCTTAGGCGATCTAGAGCAAATTGCAATTACACTTGCCAGTTTACAGTCAAATGCACATCCACAAGTTAGCCATCCATGGATCACAATTTTTGCAGGTGATCATGGTGTAGTTGAAGAAAATATCTCTGCATATCCTCAAGCTGTTACCCGTCAAATGTTGCAAAACTTCACAACTGGCGGTGCGGCAATTAGTGTCATTGCCAAATATCATCAAGCTCATTTGCAAGTGATTGACTGCGGTACAGCAGGCGAAGCATACGAATATGCAGGTGTTGAACGTCATTGTATTCGCGCTGGCACAGCAAATTTTGCCAAACAAGCTGCAATGAATGCTGACGAGTGCCGTGCTACCTTAGAGTTAGGGAAAAAAAGTGTAGATACTGCTAAAGCGAATGGAGCAGATATTTATATTGCGGGTGAAATGGGGATTGGAAATACCTGTTCTGCCTCTGCTTTAGCATGCCTTTTATTAAATGATACTGCCGAGCAATTGACTGGAGTAGGTACAGGAATTGGTGCGGATCAGTTAAGACATAAAATTGAAGTAATTGAAAAGGCAATTGAACTTCATCATAAACATGTCATTGGTGATGTCTTCAAAACACTATGTGCTGTAGGTGGTTTGGAAATTGCGGCAATTGTCGGTGCTTACATTCGCTGTGCGCAGGTGGGCTTACCTATCATTGTCGATGGTTTTATTAGTACGGTAGCTGCTTTATGCGCTGTGCGTATGAACCCTCAAGTGCGTGACTGGATGCTTTTTGGTCATCAATCGGCAGAATATGGACACCGCCGTATTTTACAAGAACTCAATGCTGAGCCGATTTTAAATATGAATTTGCGTTTAGGTGAAGGTAGCGGTGCTGGTACTGCCTTAGCATTGGTTAAAATGGCTTGCGCTTTACATAACCAAATGGCTACCTTCGCTCAAGCGGCTGTAAGCGGGAATAAAATTGGCTAAATTTAGGATTGATTTGCTCAGACATGGCGAAAGCCAGTATAGCCATACTTTACGTGGCCATTTAGATGATGAGTTAACAGCAAAAGGTTGGCAGCAAATGCAGTCAACCATTGAGCAAGTTACAAACCAGACATGGGATGTCATTGTAAGTTCATCATTAAAAAGATGTGCTTGTTTTGCCGAGCAACTGGCCAAAACAGCAGAACTCCCTTTACTTGTAAATCATGACTTAAAAGAAATGTATTTTGGTGAATGGGAAGGCGTCTCAACTCAGCAAATATATGAAAATTCACCCGAATTACTGGCAAACTTTTGGCAAAAACCAAGTCAATATTGTCCACCTCACGCAGAAACATTAAACCAGTTTCAAACAAGGGTTCTTAAAGGTTTTCAGGATTTGCTGGGGTATATGCAAAAGCAAAACTTACAGCATGCTTTAGTTGTTACTCATGGCGGTGTGATTAAGCTATTGGTTTGTTTAGCCAGACAACAGCGTCTAGATGACTTACTTAAAATGCCGGCAGAGCTTGGAAAATTATATTCACTCGAATTTTCTGAAACAGATGGTCAAGTAACTTTTAAGTTAAGATAGTAGTTTTATATTTTTATACAATTGTAAGTTATTATTTTTAAAATGTTATTTTAGTCTGTGTAATAGAACTGTAATTGCTAGTATCTAAGCTATTGGCATTTCTTATTAATCACACATCTGGCTTATGAATATTTTATTTAAAACAACTGTGCTTGCAGCATCATTATTGCTCGCGGCTTGTAATAACAATGATGATCAAGAAGCTCAAATTGCACCATCTACAAACTCATCAAAATATTATCAAACAAAAACACCTTATCAACCTCAACAAGACTTAAAAAGCTATGAACAAGCGCCGACAGGGTTCCAGCCAGTTTTTACAGAGTTAGTCGCACGTCACGGTTCGAGAGGTTTATCAAGTCTGAAATATGATTTAGCACTTTATAATTTATGGAAACAGGCGAAAGCTGAAAATGCCTTAACGCCACTAGGTGAGCAATTAGGTGCTGATTTAGAAGCAATGATGAAAGCTAATATCTTGTTAGGTTATGGTGTTGAAGGGATCCGTCAGTATGGTTATGGAAATGAAACCATGACTGGTATTTTAGAACACCGCGGTATTGCCGATCGATTATTACAGCGCTTACCAACTCTTTTAAATACGCAGGCGTCTATATTGGTACAAAGTTCTGGAGTAGACCGTGCGGTAGATAGTGCTAAATTTTTCACTGCTGAACTCATTAAACAACAACCCCAACTGAAAGATAAAATTGTTCCATTGTCTTATACCAATTTATCGAGTGAAAGCGTGCCAAGTGTTGAAGATGGTGGCGTTGATCGTTTCAAACTCTATTTTCATAGTTTGAATGCAGACGAAGACTTAGCTCAACCCTTGAGTGCTAGCCAACAAAAAATTTATGATGCTAGTCAGGCCTATCAAGATTTTGAAGAAAATAATAAAGATTTAGCTCAAAAGTTAGATGAGTTATCTAAAAATACTCAGGCTGAAAAAACTGCCCAACTGGTACTCAGCCCGATTTTTAAAGCTGACTTCATTAAAAAGCTCGGTACCACTGGTTATAGCTTTAGCAATACCGGATCCTTTACAGTAACTTCGCCTAAAGGTGAGCAAATTACAGAAAAAGGTAAGGGGAAAAATACAATTGCCAGCGCAGTTGATGCAGCAGCTTATATTTATGAACTCTATTCAATTTCTGGTGGTATGAAAGATGAGTTAAAAGGTATTGATTTTGATAAATATATGCCTTTGGAAGCCGCAAAATTTTATGCTGAATTTAATGATGCCAATGATTTTTACGAAAAAGGTCCAAGCTTTAAAGAATCAAATCAAGTCACCAGTGAAATCGCCCAAGGTTTAAAAAAAGATTTATTCCAACAAGTTGATGCTGTGGTGAATAAAGCCCAGTCTTATAAAGCAGTTTTACGTTTTGCCCATGCTGAAATTATTATTCCTTTAGCAACTAGCTTAGATTTGCATAATATGATGCAGCCGTTACCACTACGCCAGACTTATAATTACTCGACAAGTGCATGGCGTGGTGAAGTAGTTTCACCTATGGCGGCAAATGTACAGTGGGATATTTACCAAAATAGCCAAGGCAATACTTTGGTAAAAATGCTTTATAACGAAAAAGAAACTTTGTTCAAATCTGCATGTAACTATGCACGTTATACACCAACCAGTTTTTACTACGACTACATCAAATTGAAACAGTGCTATCAAATGCAATAGATTTTCAGTTTTTGAAGTCTTTAATGGGAATAGGGATTGCTATTCCCATTTTTATTTCTTCATAATTCAATTTGTTTTTAGATATAGATCAGTTAGAGACTTGGATATGGCACCTTTTTGGATAGCATTGCAATTTTTAACTATTCTGCCTATTGAGCTAAAAACAATACCAACGGCGCAACAAAATGGTCGAGCTATTCTGTTTTATCCTCTAGTCGGTCTGATTATTGGGGGCATACTTTTTCTTGTTACCTGTATTTTTGTTAAATTACCTGCTCTTTTACTTGCGGCAATCGTACTCGCTTTATGGATCTGGCTAACGGGCGGATTGCATTTAGATGGGCTAGCAGATACTGCCGATGCGTGGGTAGGTGGTTTTGGAGATAAACTACGTACTTTACAAATCATGAAGGATCCAAGTTGTGGTCCAATTGGAGTCCTCAGCTTAGTTATCATATGTTTGCTCAAATTTGCACTGATTTATGTGTTGATTGAACAGCATCAATCTTTATTTTTAATATGCATTCCTATCCTTGGGCGTGTGGTGCCATCTATTATGTTTTTAACTACACCATATGTCCGCGAAAAAGGCTTAGGCCGTTCTTTGACAGACCATTTACCCAAAACTGCTTCATGGATAATAACTGGGTTCGTTCTGCTATTACCTTTGTATTGGGAGTGGCAAGGGCTTATTGCCATCATTGGTTTTTTAATCAGTCTTGTTTATTTAAGACATGTGTTTATAAAAAGGATTGGCGGTATTACAGGGGATACCGTCGGTGCAGCGATTGAAATAGGAGAAACTGTACTGATGTTTACTTTTGTCGTAAGTTATTTTTATTTAGTTTGATGTTAAATTCCACCTCAATAAAATAAAAAAAGCCCTCAAAAAATGAGGGCTTAATTTTCAATCTTAAAAAGATGAATTAGCGGTTTGGTAAAACTTCTTTTAAAGTTTCATGCATTTCAAGCAAGGTCTTTTCAGTAGTTTCCCAGTCAATACAACCATCAGTTACTGATTTACCATATTCAAGGTCACAAAGATTGTCAGGAATATCTTGGCGACCACCTTTTAGATGACTTTCGACCATAATACCTACAATTGACTTATTGCCGTCTAAAATCTGTTCAGTAATGTTTTTAAGAACAAGCGGCTGTAAGTAAGGGTCTTTATTCGAGTTAGCGTGGCTTGCATCAATCATAATTTTGTTGCTCACTTTTGCTTTCGCTAAAGCGTTTTCTGCTTCTGCAACAGAGCCAGCATCGTAGTTTGGTTTACCATTACCGCCACGTAATACCACGTGTGCATAAGGGTTACCTTTTGTATTAATGATTGAAACCTGACCGTCTTCATTTAAGCCTAAGAAACTATGGCCATATTTAACAGACTGCATGGCATTGGTTGCAACAGTTAAACCGCCGTCTGTACCATTTTTAAAACCTACTGGTGATGATAGACCAGAAGACATTTCGCGGTGAGTTTGGCTTTCGGTTGTACGTGCACCAATCGCAGACCAAGAAATTAAGTCTTGATAGTACTGTGGAGAGTTAGGGTCAAGTGCTTCAGTTGCACAAGGTAAACCTTTTTCATTTAACTCAAGCAAAAGTTTACGACCAATACGTAAACCTTTTTCGATGTTAAATGAGTCATTCATATCCGGATCATTAATTAAGCCTTTCCAGCCAATTGTGGTACGTGGTTTTTCAAAATAAACACGCATAACCAGATATAAAGTGTCTTTAACCTTTTCGCTTAGCGCTTTTAGGCGATCAGCATATTCGTGAGCAGCTTTTGGATCATGAATAGAGCAAGGACCAATAACGACAAATAAACGTTTATCTGAACCATCTAAAATATTACGAATAGTTTCGCGGCCTTTTAGAACAGTTTGTGAAGCAACATCAGATAACGGAAGTTCTGATTTAAGCTCAGCTGGTGTTACAAGAGTTTGGATGCTTTTAATGTTAACGTCGTCGATATCTGGCTTGGAAACGGAATTTGAATGTGTAGTCATTGCTGTCACTGGTTCGATCATACTAAAGGTTGTTTTGTGTACTGAATATACCATGAAATAATTATGAAAATACTACATCTCATGGCAATTCAGTTTGGAAAAATCCCATTGATTTTACTATCTTTCGGTCGAGTTGCCTGTTTTTTCAGCAACTACTGCTTGTTGTTGTACCACAGCTGCTTTTGGTTTGGCTTTGACTGGGTGGACCATAAAGTTAACACCAAGAGCAAATAGTGTAATACCCAAAATTTTACGGATTAAACGTTCCGGCATACGTGAGCTAATTAATGTTCCAATAATAATTGCCGGAATTGAACCTACTAATAACCACATAAGCAGCACAAAGTCGACATTACCGGCACTCATATGCCCAAGACCTGCGACTAGGGTTAAGAGTACAGCGTGTACGACATCGGAACCAATAATACGAATCATTGGTAAGTTAGGGAACATGATTACAAGTGCCATAATTCCAAAGGCACCAGCGCCGACTGAGGATAGTGTTACGAATACGCCCAAAATAATACCCATAATCACAATATAGGTGCGTTTATTTTGAACAGCTAATTGCTCATTTTCAGTTTGAGTATTCTCTTTATTTCGGAATTTATTAAAGAACTTTTCAATCCGAGTACGGAAAATGATAGAAACACCAGTTAAGGTCAACATAAAGCCTAATACCATGGTTAATACAGCTTTATAATGAGTTGACTGACTTAAATAATGCTCAAGTACCCACGCAGTACCAAAAGATGCAGGAATACTACCGACCGCTAGCCATAAAACAATCGGCCAGACGATATTAAGTTTTTTTGCGTGAACCATCGATCCACAGAATTTAGAGATCGCGGCGTAAAGTAAATCAGTACCAATTGCGATATGCGGTTCAATCCTAAAAAGACCAATTAAAATTGGTGTCATTAATGATCCACCACCAACTCCTGTAATACCTACACAGAAGCCAACTAACATACCTGCCAAGATAAATTCAAAAGCACCAGACATCTTTATCGCCACTTATCACGAAACGCAGATATCTTATTCCTTTTAGAGATAAACAGTTGTCATGAATAATGATTTACTTATGCAAAAAAAAGCTAAGCAATCAAAATCATGCTTAGCTTGAGGAAATTTTATTCAAATTGATGACTTAGAGGAAGTTTTTGATGGCTTGAGCGGATTAAGCCAAAGTATCAGCAAAAAGGTTAAGGGTGTTGCAAAGATCCACCAGCTGACAAAACCAATTGAAAAACCATATTTTTTGATGAGAATAAACCCGCTCAACGCAAATAGTAAAAAGGCCAATATCCTCAACAATGAATAATATTTTTGAGCTAAAGGTTTGAAATGACCAGTTGATTTCGGTGAGCGATATTTTTCAGTCGATATGAATAGTAAATACATGCCTAGTAAAGTCAGGATAAACACAAAGAACATCATGAATTCACCTCAATATTTAACTTACTCAGCTTTTTTTGAATTTTATCTGAAGCTTTATTTTGAATAGGCTTAATTTTAAGAAATATAAAAAAGGCTAAAGCTGCAAATAACCAGAAAAATATATCTATACGTGCAAAATCCCAATAACCACTAAAGTTTTGAATATAATTGTTTTTTAGTAAATAACTTATATTCAAGATAGGGAGAGCAATACAAAGTAGAATAAAAATACCTAGCTGAGTTTGCCATAAATATTGTTTTTTAGTGATGAGCGCAATAATAAAGCTCATGAGCCACACGAAGAAGAAACTATAAATTTCATAATTAACAGTGGTGGCCGTGACAGTAAACAATCGATTCGCATACAAATAAGCAAGAGTTGCACAAGGCAAACCTACAAAGGTAGCAACATTTAAACGGTCAACTAAATAGTACCCTAAATGAAACTGACTATTTTTACTTTGAAGTTGGCGTTTAAGACTCCAAAGCAACAAGCCAGAGGCAATCATTACACAGCCTAAAATGCCAGAGAAAAACAATCCTAAGCGAAGTAGAGGCTGAGCAAAAGTTGCCATATGTAGGCCATATACTCCCGCATAAAGTGTGGCAATAGGACTATGATTACGTGTATCACCCAAGACTTTAGCAGTTGTAGCATCTAATGTGATTTGTGCTTGATTACGGGTAATAGAATGGTCTTCTTGCTGAATAAACGTAATTTGAGCCTGATTCGTATTTGGATTTTTAACACTCATAATTGCTAAAGTTTGATTTCCCCAACGCTGTTTAAGTTGGGCTAATAGCTTTTCAACTGGTAAATTCTGTGCAGGATGCGGTGTTGTACTCTCTGTGACCGTTTTTGTACGTATATCATTGAAATATTGATAGGGATTCTCTGGATAGAGTTTTTGCATTCCCCAAGGCAAATATAGATAGAAGAAAATAGCCAAGCCAGTAAAAGTAACTGTTAAAAAGAAGGGCAGTGCAATAACAGATGAAACATTATGAAAATCTAACCATGAGCGCTGCGATTTAAAGGTACGCAAGGTAAAAAAATCGGTGAAGATTTTTTTATGAGTAATAATGCCTGAGATTAAGGCAATCAACATAATAAAAGCTGCTAAAGATATGACCAACCGCCCAATTAATATCGGGACACCAAAAAGTTGATAATGGAAACGGTAGAAAAAGTCACCGCCTTCAGTCGCAGAAAGTTTTAATTCTTGACCAGTGTTTGCATCGAGGGTTGCATTCCCATAACTACCATCTGGTTTTTCCCAATACATCGTATTTACCGGACTTTCAGGTGTAGCAACAGTTAAATACCAAGATTTAGCATCTGAAGCGTGTTCTTGTAAGTATTGATATGCCGTTTTAATTGCCACATCTTGTTTTATTTCAAATTGTGCAAGGGGTGGTTGCATCCACAAATTAATTTCATGGCGGTAATAAGACAAACTTCCCATTAAAAAAATAGCAAATACGAGCCATCCAAAAATTAAACCAGTCCACGAGTGGAGCCATGCCATAGATTGACGTATACCTTTATGCATAACCTACCGTCCGTGTCACAATAAAGAAAAGGGCAAATAGTGCGATTGATAAAATGGTCAGTCGCAATAATGATTGGATGCAGAAACCAACAATCACGAAAAATACATAAAATAAAATAGAAATAAAGGCCGCCAAATAGATAGCTTCTGGTTTGTCTAAGTTCAAATGGAAAATTTCAGTTAGTCCAAGACTTAAGTACGCCATACAGGCATAACCCATACCGAAAACAACTAAGAATCGATAGAAAACTTTTATGCGATATAACATGGGAAGATTTAAAGTTCTGGACATATTTACTGACACATAAAAAATAAAAAGAAAGCCAACCCCAAATTTGGGATTGGCTACGCTATTAATATTTAAACTTTACAGCAACTGTATAGTTGGCTGGGGCACCATAGTAACCCTGACCACCAGATAAACCTGTCAAATACTTTTCATTTGTTAGATTATTGCCATTCACTTGGAACATTACATGTTCGTTTAAATCATAGCTGGCCATAACATTAAGCAATGCGTAAGCATCTTGTTTTACAGTTGAGTAAGAGGTGTCATGTATATCATCTTGCCATTTAATGCTTGCACCAACTTTCAATTTTGGAATTTGGGGAACAGTATAAGAAGCTAAAACGTTAAGTGTTTGAGTTGGGATATTTGGTCTACCTCTTTCACCTGATTCCATATTTTTTAGACTAAATGTTGAGAAACCAAAAACTAAATCTAAGTTATCAGTTAATTTTCCAGTTAATCCAACTTCAACCCCTTGCGATCTAATCGTTCCTATTGGTGACGAGTATTTATTATAGAGCGGATCCCATAATGGGTTTAGTGCAAAGTTATCTTCGTCTGTTCTAAAGATAGCGATATTTCCAGTTAAAGCACCATCTAACCAAGAGCTTTTTACACCTACTTCATAACTTTCACCCTCTACTGGTACAGCGGTTTGTTTAGTAGAAAGATCGATAACCGTTTGTGGCCTAAAAATAGAGGTATAACTCATATAACCTGTGTATTCAGGAGTAAAGTTATATGTAATACCCGCATACGGGGAAACTTTATTCTTTTTATAATCCAAAGTTTCGATTTCAGTATAGTTAGCACCTAAGATAAATTTCAGATCCTCACCTAAATGAAGACGTGTGGCACCGTAAACAGACTTCATTATTCTTTCTTCTGGGTCAGCATAGGTAAAGTCTCCCCAAGTCGGTTCTTCAGGTGTCCAGCTTGGTAAGTCTGTAGTAATAACGCCTAAACTACTACCATACGAATAAACACTTTGTGCATTATACTTTGACCAGTTATAACCAATATTTGCTTCGTGTTGCTGCCCTAATAAATTAAACGTACCTTGAATATCTGCATTTGCTGTAGTTTCTTTAAATTTTTGATTATAAATTTCTGGTAATAGTGAAATACCAGATGTATTGTCTGTAGCAGAAGGAGAACCATTGAGATAAAGCATTTTATCTTTAACCTCTGATTTTTTAAGGTTATAACCTAACCTTAGCTTCCAGTCTCCCCATAAATTTTGTTCAATATTGGCAAAATAATTATCAATTTCCCAATCGTAGTATGTCCATGATGGTGCATAATTATAGTTGCGTGAATAATTTAATGGTTCTCCTTTTGAGTTAACTAAGGGTAGTGCACCCCATTGCGAACCATTAGCGTATTGACGAGTTTTTGAATATCCTGCTGAAATATTTGTAGTGTCTGTAACGTCAGCTTCTAAAATTCCTTGAAAACCGTTTTTTTCTTCTGAATAGCGATCAAGATAAGAATCTCCGACTTTCTCATAACCTACGAGACGTCCTCGTACTCGCCCATCTTGTGTAAGAGAACCTGAGATATCAGCTTCATAGCGCTGCGTATCCCATGAACCATAGCTCACCCCAGCATTTGCTTGAAATTCTTTGGTAGGGCGTTTACGGATATAGTTAATTGTAGCACCAGGATCACCTAGAGCATTTGTTAGAGCATCAGCACCTTTTACAATTTCAATGCGATCATAGAAATAGCTATCTGCATCACTATTATTATAATTGTAGCTATCAACTTGAGGGATACCGATTCCGTCAACCAAAATATTTGAAATATCAAAACCACGAGCAGTATAAGTTGTTCGGTTTGTTTCTAATCCAGTTACTGTCACACCTGGTGTATTACTTAAAACATCACGAGTACTGGTAAGGCCAAAATCTTCAATTTGCTGACGAGTAACGACATTAATGGTTTGGGGTGTTTCCTTAGCCTCAATATTAAGCTTGGTTGCACTACTTGAGTTTTTAACATTATATGCCTTGGTCTGTTCAGAAGACTGTTCTGCATTTGATGCTTTGACTTGAATCGTTTGCAAAGCTTGTACCTGTGCATCTTGGGCATAGGTGAGGTTGGCATAACAAATCGCGCAGGCGATTACAGACAACTTAAATGGTCGAGGTGGGATATTCATAAGATTAAAGATAATGTAAATAATTCTCATTTATTTTATTGTTTGTAAATGTAAGCTACAATTCAAATAACATTGTTAATTTAGATTAAAAGATAGTGTATGAATGTAATTTTAGATAGTGATGTGCTAGGGCTAGGTTTAGCTGGGATTGATTAGGTAAGTTCAAGATTAATAAGTCTCTATGCTAGAATGCGTTATTTCAAATTCTTGGGTAAATCGCCTTGGCAAACCGAAAACTTAAAATAGGCATTGTAGTTGGAGAAGTTTCTGGAGATACGCTCGGCGTAAAACTTATGCGTAGTTTTCGCGAGCAGGGAATCGATGCTGAGTTTGAGGGAATCGGTGGCCCTCAAATGATTGCGGAAGGTTTTAACAGTTATTACCCAATGGAAACTCTGTCTGTGATGGGCATTGTTGAGGTATTAAAAGACTTAAAAAAACTATTCGCCGTACGTGATGGCTTAATTAATCAATGGACTCAGCATCCAGTTGATATTTTTATTGGTATTGATGCACCAGACTTTAACCTCAGACTTTCGAAAAGTATCAAAGAAAAGAATCTTCCAATAAAAACAGTTCAATATGTGAGTCCATCAGTTTGGGCATGGCGCCAAGGGCGAGTACATGGCATCAAACAAAGTATAGATTTAGTACTTTGCTTATTTCCTTTTGAAAAAGTTTTTTATGAACAATATGAAGTTCCAGCGGCATTTGTAGGCCATCCATTAGCTAAACAATTACCGCTTGAGAACCCTATTCAAATTGCTAAACAAGAATTGGGTGTTGATGAAAATCAAAAGCATATTGCTTTGTTGCCTGGTAGCCGCAAAGGTGAAGTAGAAAGACTTCTTCCTATGCTATTGGGGGCAGCCAATATTTTGTATACAAAATATCCAGATATTCAGTTTTTAATTCCGGCAATTAATGATGCGCGCAAACAGCAGATTGAGCAGGGGGTTGAACAATTAGCACCGCAGTTAAAAGCAAAAATTCATATTTTAGAAAATACGGATAGTGAATCGAAAATTGGTCGTATGGTCATGAACGCGAGTGACATTATTGCTTTAGCGTCTGGAACGGCGACATTAGAAGCCATGCTCATGCATAGACCAATGGTTACTTTCTATAAACTGCATTGGCTAACTTATTTAATTGCTAAATTCTTGGTGAAAATACCTTATTACTCTTTGCCAAATATCATCGCGGGTAAAAAAGTAATTGAAGAGCTGATTCAGGCAGATGCAACACCTGAAAATTTAGCGGCTGAAATAGAAAAACTAATGAATGTTGAAACCGCTCAAATTCAAGTAATGCAACATTTAACTATGCATAAACAGCTTATTTCTGGAAATACAGAAGATCCGGTTCAAGCCATTTTGCAATGTTTGAATAGCTAATTTTTAAGATTTGATTGGCTAATTGCTTTTAATCCAGCTAATGAAAATTTTTTAAAGTGTTCAACTAAATCATGTAAGGGCATCTGAGCAATATTTTTAAGTGGCTCAGGTGCTTGAGCATTAGGCCCGGCAATAATAAGCATCATACAAGGGGTCATCACGCTTAAAATACAAGGTAAAACGGCCGGATCATTTTCATCTAAGTTCGCCACTTGGCTAATCAACTTTCGAATAAGAAAAAATTTTCTCATTCCAGTTAATTCAATAAAACTTAATAAATGCTCAGACGGTGAAAACAGTTCGCGAATAAAAACTTTGCCATGCCAAACATCTTTTTCCGTCAACTTATGTAATAAAGTTTCAAGTAATAAACTCAATTTTTCTTCGGGAGAGTAAGTACTTTCAACAAGTTCTAGTAAGTATTGTTCATCTAGATAATGGGCATGAGCTTCCATTAACACTGCTTGATATAGTCCATCTCGACCATCAAAGTGATAATTAATTGCTGCTAAATCGACATTTGCTACTTTGGCAATTGTTTTGTTTGCTGTTTTTGCAAAACCATATTGGGCGATTAAGGGTCCTGCTGCCTCAATAATTTTAGTCTTTGTTAAGTCACCATCACTTCGTCTAGATCTGGACATGTTTAAACCTAATTTTATTTCATCATAAAAGTATATCTTTTATTCAAAGATTAAGGTAATTTAAATTTAAATTGAATTTAAACTATGTAAATTTGAATTTAATAAGAAGGCCAAAAAGATGAATAAAAAAGTGATTGCCGGCATTTTAGTGGTTATAGCTGTAGTTGCCATCGGCTTTTGGGTATGGGGATATAATCATAAAAAACAATTAGATAATAATGTATTAACTTTATATGGAAATGTAGATATCCGCCAAGTTTCACTTGCATTTGAACAGTCTGGCCGTATTCAGAAACTTTTAGTTCAAGAGGGCGATAAAGTTCAAGCAGGTCAAGTACTGGCGACTCTTAATACCAATGCATTACAAATTCAGGCAAAGCAAGCTCAAGCACAACTTAAAGCTCAACAAGAGGCAATTATTAAACAAGAGATTGGAGCTCGCCCTGAAGAAATCACCCAAGCAAAAGCTCAACTTGCGTCTGCCCAAGCTGAGCTTGATAAAACCAATAAAAACTTGCAACGCTTACAAATTTTGGTAAGTAGTACCGATGGTCGAGCAATTAGCCAACAAGAACTTGACTATGCCAAAAGTAATCAACATAGTGCTGAGGCAGCGGTCCGTGAAAGACAAGCCAATTTAGAATTATTAATTAAAGGTGCACGAAAAGAAGATCGTGAAGCAACCAGAGCACAGTATGAAGTGACTAAGGCTAATTTAGATTTAATTAACTATAACCTTACTCAAGCAGAACTAAGGTCTCCTGTAAATGCAGTGGTACGAGCTCGGTTGCAAGAAGTTGGCGACATGACAACTGCTCAAAAGGCCGTTTATACATTAGCCTTGACCAATCCAAAATGGATTCGTGTGTATGTAAATGAACAAGATCTAAGTTCAATTAAAATGGGAGGCACGGCTCAAGTCATTCGTGATACTTATCCGAATCAGCCTATGAATGGAAAAATTGGCTATATATCTTCAGTGGCTGAGTTCACACCTAAAACAGTACAGACAGAAGAGATTAGAACAACACTTGTTTACGAAGTTCGGGTGTATGTAAATGATCCGAATGATCAATTAAAAATGGGTCAACCTGTGACAGTAAAAGTCCCACTTGCTTTAAATGAGAAAGCCCATGATTGATAGTAAAGCAGTGGTTCAAGCCCATAATTTATTCATGACTTTTAAAGCCGAAAATAAAAATTCAGCAGATATTAGTGCAATTGTTGATTTGAATATGCAAATCAAAAAAGGAGAACTTACCGCTTTAGTCGGTCCAGATGGTGCGGGTAAAACAACTTTATTAAGGTTAATTGCAGGATTATATAAAGCGAGTTCAGGTTCTCTTCATGTGCTTGGGTTTGATATTGAAAAACATCCTCAAGTTGTCCAAGACCGTATTAGTTATATGCCACAACGTTTTGGACTCTATGAAGACTTAAGTGTACAAGAGAATCTAAATTTATATGCCGACTTACACGGCGTTCCAAAAAATGTACGTAACCAAAGATTTAAACGTTTATTGGAGATAACGGATCTTACTCAGTTTACTCAACGTCTAGCAGGGCAACTTTCTGGTGGAATGAAGCAAAAGCTAGGATTGGCATGTACTCTAGTTCGTTCCCCAGAGTTACTCCTGCTCGATGAACCTAGTGTTGGCGTAGATCCTTTATCACGACGGGATTTATGGATCATTATTGAACAACTTGTTCAGGAAGAAAATTTAAGTGTAATTATAAGTACCGCTTATATGGATGAAGCAGAAAAATGCGCTTACGTGTATATCATGCATGAAGGCAAAATTTTAAGACAAGGTTCACCTGAGCAATTAAAAGCGTTAGTACATGAGCAAACATGGCAAATAAAGCCTTCAGAGCAGATTAAGACTCGGATTGTACAAGCCCAGTTGCTTGGAAATTCTGGAGAGATTATTGATGCAGTGCCAAGAGGAGAGCAAGTAAACTTTATTAGTCGCCAAAAAGAACTATCAACAAATATTTTACCTCTGGGGCTAGTGGCAAATAGGCGACCACCTGAACTCGAAGATGCTTTTATGATGTTGTTACAACAAAATCAAAAACAACAAATCTCTATTTCTCAGCAAACTTTTCGATCAGAACAAAACAATAATTCGCAATCCGACCAAGCGGTCATTGTAGTTAAAGATTTAGTCAGAACTTTTGGAGATTTTACTGCTGTTGCCAATACGTCATTTACTGTACAGCGTGGAGAGATCTTTGGGTTACTGGGGCCAAATGGAGCTGGTAAAACCACGACATTTCGCATGTTATGTGGGTTACTACCGGCAAGTAGCGGTTACCTAGAAGTTGCAGGTAAAAACTTACGGACGGCCCGTGCTGAAGCAAGAGCTAAAGTAGGCTACGTCTCTCAAAAATTTGCACTGTATAGCAATTTAACTGTGTTGGAAAACTTAAAGTTTTTTGGTGGAGCCTATGGTTTATCGGGCAAAAAACTAGATCAACAAATTGATAAAGCTTTACAGCAATATGATTTAAAGCCGCAAATTAAAAGCGGTGATTTACCTGGTGGTTATAAACAGCGCTTATCTATGGCGGCTGCATTATTACATGAACCAGAAATTTTATTTTTAGACGAACCTACGAGTGGAATAGACCCGCTTGCACGGCGTTTATTTTGGTACAGCATTGGTAAACTCGCAAATCAAGGCATTACCATCATTATTACCACCCATTTTATGGAGGAAGCAGAATATTGTGACCGCATTGCCATACAAGATGCAGGAAAGTTACTAGCCCTAGGTTCTCCTCAACAGGTCCGCGAATTGGCAAGTAAAGATAAACATATTGTTGATATGAATGAGGCTTTTATTGCAATTGTGGAACAAGCACGTGCATTAAGGCATGCGGGTTAGGAGACCTACAATGAGCTTTGCATTTTGGAATCGCTTGAAAGCCTTAGTTCGGAAAGAAACTAAACAGCTTCTTCGTGACAAAAGCAGTCTCGGAATTGGCCTAGTTTTGCCTGTTATCTTAATTTTACTGTTTGGTTATGGACTTTCTTTTGACTTGAACCAAGCACGAGTTGGTGTTGTAGTTGATCAGTCCTCGCCGCAGGTCAATCAGGTCTTAGCTGGCTTAAATGGATCGCTATATTTAACCAGTCTAAAATTTCATAATTTGCCTGAAGCAGAACAGGCCATTCGAAATGGCAAAATTGATGCAATTTTGCATTTGCCTTCCGATTTTGCAAGTCAGGCCCAACAAGGTAACGCAAAGGTTCAATTGCTATTAAATGGTAGATCGACCACCATAGCAACTGCTTTAGAGGGGTATGTCGCGGGTGCTTTGACTACCGCGCCATCAATACAAATTGATCGTAGCCTCATATTAGCATCTGCAAGCGCCGTTAAAATTGAACAAAGAATATGGTTTAACGAATCTGGTAACAGTACTTGGTTTTTAGTACCGGGTTTAATGGTACTCATTTTAACTTTAATTGGCGCATTTTTAACGGGTCTGCTTATTGCCCGTGAAAGAGAACGGGGAACATTAGAAGCCTTATTTGTCACACCAGTACGGCCATTTGAAATTGTGTTGGCAAAACTCATTCCGTACGTTGTTGTCGGCATGATTGATATCGTTATTTGTATTGTTGCTGCACATTTTATTTTTGAAGTACCTATGCGCGGTTCATTATTCTCAATTTTATCTGCTTCATTTCTATATTTAATCGTTTCATTATTACTTGGTTTAACTATATCTGGCTTTGCCCAAAGTCAGTTTCAGGCGAGTCAAATTGCTTTGTTGGCAAGTTTTATGCCAGCGCTGATGCTTTCCGGATTTGTTTTTGATACACGCAACTTGCCTTTGGTTGTGCAAATTATTAGCCAGTTACTTCCAGCGACGCATTTTATGGTTTTAATTAAAACTTTATTTATGGGAGGTGATGATTGGAGACTATGGTTTAAAGAGTGCGGTATTTTATTGGGATATATCGTTGTTTTGATATGTGCTGTGAACTTTTCACTGAAAAAACGGTTGAGATAAAGTTATGTGGCAGCAATTAATCACGTGGCTGAAACACTTAAGTTTTTTAGTCAAAAAAGAATTCTTAACCATTTTTAGTGATCCTGCAAATAGGGCTATTCTATTTGTACCCGCCCTGATGCAAGCACTTTTATTTGGCTATGCGGCTACTTATGACGTTAACCATGTAGATTATGCAATTTTAGATCAGAGCAACGGGCAGGTTTCACATGAGCTGATCTCGAAGCTCGATGGCTCTGGTATTTTTAAGCGTGCTGCCACACTGGAATATACCGAACAAATCAAACAGGTTATTGATAATCGTCAGGCATTGCTCGTAATTACGATCCCCAATGATTTCGAGAGTAAATTAAACAATAACCAAAGCTCTCCTATACAGATCATTGTTGATGGTAGAAATTCATCTACAGCTATGGTCGCAGGGTCATATCTAAATAAAATTATTGGTCAATTCAATCAGCAAAAGTTTAATTCAGCTTTACCGATTAGCCTTGAAACAAGAACATGGTACAACCCAAATCAGGAATCTCGTTGGAGCTTAATGCCTGCATTAATTGCAGCATTAAGTATGATGCAGACATTACTTTTATCTGCTTTATCAGTTGCGCGTGAACGTGAGCAGGGTACGTTTGATCAATTATTAGTGACACCGTATACACCATTACAAATTATGATTGGTAAGGCTTTGCCGCCGATTTTTGTAGGTTTGATGCAATCGACCATTATTTTATTGATTATTTTGTTCTGGTTTAAAATTCCAATGAATGGCTCTATTGGACTGCTTTATTTTGGATTATTCAGCTTTAACGTGGCTGTAGTTGGTGTGGGCTTATCAATTTCAGCTTTATCATTAAATATGCAACAAGCCATGCTTTTTACATTTTTATTGATTATGCCTTTGATGTTACTTTCAGGCTTACTGACACCTGTAGAAAACATGCCAAAAGCATTACAAGTAGCAACTTATGCAAATCCATTAAGATTTGGAATTAACTTAGTACAGCGGGTTTACTTGGAAGGTGCAAGCTTTGCACAAGTCAAATTGAACTTTTTACCAATGATTGTGCTGGGAATAGTAACTTTACCTTTAGCAGCTTGGTTATTCAGAAATAGATTATCTTAATTATATTGCTTAAAAAGCCCCATTTTTATGAGGCTTTTTTTAAATCGACTTATGCACGTACAATCAGCTCGTAACCTGTATATTTACGGATATTAATAACACCAATATCAAAAATTAAATATTGGCCTTTAATACCTTGCAATACACCACGAATTTTTGGTGTTTTATCTAAGTTTAAAGACTTAATTTTTTCAGGATATTGTTCAACTGGATAAACAAACTCACGTGGCAATTCATTTTCTAGTAATTCAACCGTTTCGTTAAATTCAAGATTTTGGCTAAATTCTTCACGAATAGTTTGAATTTTAGGAGCGAATTCATCAATTAACTGATCACGTTGTTCAATCAAATTTAGAGGCTCAGCTTCGCCTTTGAGAAGTTTACGCCAATCTGTCTTATCCGCAATTAAGGAACCAAACATGGTTTCAAGCTGACCAGATAAACGACGTGAACCAACTTTTAAAATAGGTAAGGCTTGAGTTGCCCCTTGATCTAACCAACGACCAGGCATATGGCTAACGCGAGTAATACCTACTTTTAAAGCACTTGAATTTGCCAAATACACAATATGAGGCTGGAAACATACGCTGTGGGCAAAATCATCTTCACGACATGTACCCAAATGGTAGTGGCATGTTTCAGGTTTCATAATGCAAAGGTCACATTCCGCTTTCGTTTTAAAGCATTTAAAGCAGTGGCCTTGAGAATAAGACTTTGGTGTTTTAGCACCACAAGAAGTGCAATAAATATTACCTGTCCATTCGATTTCTAGTTCTTGTCCTAAATTAAAAGGAAGATCAATTTCTGAACGGTCTAATACAAATTTGTATTCAACATTTGCCTTGGTTGTCTGTTGATCAGTTACACTAGCATCTTTTAGGCCTGCATGCATTTTATGGCAAATGCCTTGTAGTTCCATAAAGTTTAAACTCACATCTTTCAATTAAGGGTTGCAGTTATGGCTGAACAAAATGTCATCACTTCTATGCTAGACGATTTATCAAACGAACAGCCTATTCATACTGCACTTTGTATTGGCCAGAAAATTGACCAGAATAACGCAATTCAATGGCACTATTTTACCGTAACTGAGCTGTTAAGTCTGCCTTTTACTCAGCGTTATGATTTGGGTTTTGTATTGTTTGATACTGATGAAATGCAGGACATCAGCGATGTGCAAAAATCACAATTATTAGTAAAGCTAAGAGATTTATTAGCAAAACGAATTGTTGTTGTAAGCAAACGCAGTGATGAACAGCTTCTGCGTTCTTTAGGTTTTACCCAACTTATTGATAAGACTTCACATGATAGTGATTTTGCTTTATGGCAATTTAATATTTTGACCTATAAGCATGTCCCAGACTGGTTTAATTCAAAATTTTGGGCAAATCCAGAAAATTGGAATAAATTCCGTTGGTAAAAGACCTTGCAATCTCTTTCAAAATTTAACAATTTGATTTTTGCTGTCTTAACAAAAAAACGCGTATGCTCATGTATAAACCATACATAAGAGTTACTCATGACAAATTTAAGCAACATTGTAGAAGTTTTGGCTAAGCAAGCTTTAGGTGGGAATCAGCAAGCGTCAGGTCAAGGTGGTTTAGGTGGAATTTTAGGTTCTGTACTAGGACAAATGGGGGGTAATACTTCATCTGGTGCCCAAGGTGGTCTTGGTGGAGTATTGGGTTCTGTATTGGGACAAGTCACTGGTAATAACAACACACCTCAAACTGGTGGTGGTGTACAAAGTTTATTAATTGCAGTGGTACCTTTAATCTTAGGTTGGGTTCAGCAACAAGGTGGTTTACAAGCTGCTCTTGAGAAATTAAAAGGTGCTGGCTTAGGTAGCCAAGTTCAAAGTTGGGTTGATCTAAACCAAAGTAATAGTGAAGTTCCGACCCAGCAATTACAAAGTCTGTTTAATCCAGCAGACATTGAACAAGTTGCTCAGCAAGCTCAAGCACCTAAAGAACAAGTTTATGGTGCAATCGCTTCTGTCTTACCTCAGGTCATTGATTCTTTAACACCTCAAGGTGAGAGTACAGATCATCAAGAAGCTAACCAAGATATTCAAAATGTGATGAATCTTGTAAGTGGTTTCTTAAAATAAAATATAAATTTTTTAAAAGCCGATATTTTTATATCGGCTTTTTTTGTTGGCATAACAAAATAAAAGGGCATAAGCCCTTTTATTTTAGATCTGAATCGAACATAACTGATTAGAAGTTATATTCAATACCAGTACCTACAACAGTTTGTTTGTCGTCATCGTTCAACCAGTCACGTTTTTGTTGAGCAACGATACCGTAGAAACGAGCTTGTTTATTGATTTGATAATCAAGACCTAAACCATACAAGTCAATTTTACGATCTGCCTGACCACTTACTTGTGTTTCAGCAGAAGCATATTCTGCTTTTACTTTAAGTTTAGTGTTAGGAATTTTATAAGCAGCAGTTACCGCGTATGCTTCTTCTTCTAAACCACGGTAAGCTTTACCAGCTTTATCGATTGAACCATCTGATTTATATGTTTGACCATATGCAGTCAAATCATCAGTAGGTTCAGCATGTTGCCATAAAGCACCTACTACAAAACCAGATTTAGCAATGTCATAAGAACCAGTTACACGGTAAGCGTCTGTATAAACATCTTTCAAACCGTAAGCAGCATATTTACCTTTGATACCGAAGTCACCAGCAGCAGCGATTGCTAAACCTAAGTCTTTATTTTCATAACCTAGAGAAGTTGAAACTGAATCGAAGCTATCATTTTTGCTGTCTTTACCAGTTTCGCCTTTTTTGCTATCAGAAGTGCTTTCACCAGTTTGAGCCATGATATTGAATGTTAAACCAGCTAATAATTTAGGGTCTAATTCAAAACCAACTACGTTATCTAAACGATTTTCACCGTACATAATATTTGTAATATCTAAACGTGTGTCATCGTTAAAGATGTCTTGGTTGCTACCAGCAGAGGTTTTGAAGTAAGAGTCATATTTACCTACTTTTAACGTACCGACGCCTTCAGTTTTTAAACCAATAAAACGGTTACGGGCGCTAAGGTCAGTATCTGAACCAGAACCGTCAGTAGAAATTGCCCATTCAGCTAAATAAACAGCAGATAGCTTATCAGTCAACTTCTCTTCGCCTTTTACCCCAATACGAGAAGAGTTTGAGTTAACTTCGGTAACGTCACTTTTACCATCGAAATTTTTGTTGTCAACTTGGTTAATGGAAACGTTTAGTTTGCCGTACAAAGTTGGCGCTGCTTGCACCGCGTTTACGCTCAAAGTTGCAACTGCGGCAGCGAGAAGCAATTTCTTCATTGAGATTTCTCCAAAAGGTATTTTTAAATGGCGTATGCCTAGCTAACTTTTATTTTTTAGTTGGCTTATGTACAAAAAGTTACAGAAGCTCACCAACTTGCTAAGAAGTATCTGTAAACTTTGTGACAATGGAGTGAAGAAGAAATGACAGTTTTATGACAATTAAAAATTGGAAATACTTTATTTTCTTTTGATTTTATTACACTTTTTAAATAAAAAAAGCGGAGTTTAAACTCCGCTTTTATCTCTTAAAATCAAAGTGCTGCTTTAATTTTCTCAGCCAAAGCTTTGATTTTATCTTGGTCTCCTAATTGCGCCGCATGTTTGCCAAGTTGGTGAACATTTGTCGGAATTAGGTGAAAATGAACATGAGGGACAGTTTGTCCGGCAGCTGCTCCTGATAACTGCATGAGCACAATTCCATCCAAATTTAATGCAGTTTCCATTGCCTTAGCAATTTTTTGCACGATCTGGATGGTATAAGCTGCCGCTTCAGGAGGTAAATCAAGTAAAGTTACTGCAGGAGTTTTTGGAATAACTAATGCATGACCATCGGCTTGGGGCATAATATCCATAAAAGCTAGAACTTGATCATCTTCATAGAGTTTTATCGCTGGAAGTTCACCACGTAAAATTTTTGCGAAGATATTTTGATCATCATATGCCATGTATTATTCCTTTAAATACTATTTACACTTCAATTCTTTTTGACGTTCTTTAATTGCGTCTAGACGTTGCTGCTCTTTATCAGAGAATTTTGGCTTAGTCGTATGACAGTTTTCATTACCATATTTTTCTTTAGCATCTTGGTCTTTAAAACAAAAGCCTTTTGACGCATAAATCAAATTGTAATCATCTTGCAATTTTTGACATTCTTGCTCAGGTGTTGCAGCTTGAGCACTGAAACCGGCAAGGGTCACCATTCCAGCGAATACCGCAACCATTAATTTATTCATGAGCTTTTCCTCAGTTAAAGGTATGAACCTGTACTCAATATAAGGTTTATTCCCAATATTTCAATGACTATTAATTACTCAAGTGTTATTTAAAGTCACATTTCACCTTATAATATAAAAAAGCTTTATATATCAAGATCTTTTTTATAATCTTTTTTAAATCAAAAGATTAGATATATTTTATATTAAACAATTAAAATATATACTTAACCAATATTTAAAGTCATGATTAAAATTTTTATAGTAATGAAATAAGTACGTTATATGAGTAACATCGGTTCTTGTTTATGCCATAAAGTAAAATTCTCTGTACCTTGTGAAATCAAAACGGTTTATCACTGCCATTGCAGCTTATGCCGAAAACAAACAGGTACTGGAGCGAATGCCGCTACTTTAGTAAAAGAAAATCAGTTTAACTGGTTGATAGGTAAGGAATATGTGACTACCTATAAAAAAGAAACTGGTTTTACTTCATCATTTTGTAATAGATGTGGCTCGCCTGTCCCTAATAAAATTAATGGTACAAACTATATGTGGATACCATTGGGGCTTCTTGAACAACCGTTTAAACCAGATTTAAAACTTAATTTTTGTATAGAGTCAAAACATGATTGGGTTGTGTTAGGGGATGCTCATAAAAACTTTGCACATTTACCTGAGTTAGAAGAGTTCTTAAAATATTTTGAATAACACTATTTAACTTTTTATATATTTTAATAATTTTTAAGTATTCTTTACATAAATGATGTGTGTTCACTGTTGAATATATCCGATATTTATTTGAGCATGAAATCACATAGCTTAAAAAAGGATGGTTCACATGATAGATGAAGAAAAACCTTTAAATTTTGAAGATGATGACGGGCCTCTTGATTTTGAAGATGAAGAATTCATAGACGATAAAAAAGAGGACGAAATGTATAACTCGATTACTAAGGATGGCTCTAGTGTCGATCCTGCTGATGATGGGACACGACATATTCGTCCTGAAGACGGCGATCCGATTGAAATTGATGAGTAAATGCATCAGTTTAAAAAAGATTAGTCTTTTTAATCTTTAAGTATAAGTGTAATATCCGAGCGCTGTCACAAACAGCAAAAAGTCCTGAATGATCAGCGCAAAAAATCAAAAAGGGTAAAGCCTGCTTACAAAGCGGGCTTTTTTTATATTTATAAAAATCTAGACTAAAGAAAGTAAGTAAACGCTTTTTAAGAAAATAATTAATTTTTTAAAAATATTTAGCAGATGAGAAGAACAGATACAAATACCTAGTGTTTGTAATGTGCATTTAAGAGGAGTACAAAGGTAAATAACAAAAATAAGAAAAGTAAAAAGATCATAAGTTAAACATATCATTAAATTATTTAGGTATTTTACACAATTTAACACTTTATGCAAATTACTTTACATTTCATTGAGTTTTTGTAAAGAATTGGCTTAGTCTCAATCGTTTTAAAAATGTGACAATCAGTGGATAATTTGTTAGATTGTTTGATTTTTATAATAACAGGTGAGACAGATGAAGAGATTGTTACTTGTATTGGCTACAGGATTTGGTTTAGATGGGTGTGCATCGTTAACACAAAAAGCAGATGAAAATTATATTACTAAATCACCTGTTACTCCGGTCAATACTGCCTTTAATGGCACTAAAGTACTTGAACATGGAATTTTTACTGAGCAGGATATTGCTGATATGCCTGAACACTCAAGTATAAATTCACGTTATAAAATATCTTTTTAAAACGATGCTGAAAATTATAATTAAATAGTTAAACTAAATAATCCTGGTAAATTAGCTAAAATCTAGAATTTGCTAAGAACATATTTAGTAGTAGCTATTTAGCATAAAACCACCATTTAGGTGGTTTTTAAAAAGATAAAATGTTAAATTTTAATCGTTGAAAAAATTGGTTTTATAAATGAAAAACGTCATTATTTTAACTTCTATATTGTTATTAAGTGGGTGCACAATTAATTCTAAGTTATTATCACCAGCAAAAAGTGATGATGACAAAATTATTGTAGAAGCAGAAAAGTACAAGCAACAATATCAAAAAAAGATCTTTAAAATTTGGAATGTTCCGCCTTCTTCAGTGGGAATGAGTGCTAGCGTTAAAGTCTTTTTAAGTGATACTGGTGAGATTGAGCAAATTATTTTTCTAGATAAAGAAGACCAAAAGTTTAAGTCGAGTATTGAAAAGGCGATATGGCGTGCAAGTCCCTTTGTTTTACCTTCTAATCCGGAAGTTAGAAAACAAGTAAGAAAGTTCAATATTAAATTTACTGCAAAGTAATTTTTAAATATGAACTTGGCCTTACATTAAAAAACCACCATATGGTGGTTTTTTTATTAAGAATTGATAGAGATACAAACTATAACTTTATTTTATTAATTATTGAAAAACTAATCATTATTTTTTATCTACTTTTTCTTTTATGGTTAACTCATCAAAGAAGAGGAATAAGCCATGTTGAATCAACATGAGATAAATTTAAAACAGTATCAAAATAAATCTTTAAGTTATTTGAATAGCACCGCTCACTCTGAAGGGGTCGAGTTTGATAAATTCATTAAAGAAATTGATGAATATCCAAATGCTGTTGTTTTAGATTTAGGTTGCGGTGGTGGTCATGTAGCTTATAACGTTGCTCGCCATGCAGATCTGGTTTTTGCTTATGATTTATCTCATGAAATGCTCGATACAGTGTCAAAAGCTGCCAATGCTCGAAAAATAAAAAATATTTTTGTACAACAAGGCATTGCTGAAGATATGCCTTTTACTGATGAACAATTTGATGTAATCATTAGTCGATATTCTGCCCATCATTGGCAGCATGTCCCAACAGCAATGAAAGAAATAAATCGTGTATTAAAGCCAAATGGCACTGTTATTTTTGTTGATATTATTAGCTCAAGTTTCCCTATTTTAGATACATTTTTACAGACTATAGAAGTGATTCGAGACCCTAGTCATGTACGAAATTACAGTATTAAAGACTGGGTTCACTTTATTGAAGATGCTGGGTTTGAATTAACAACTTTAGAGAAACAAACCCTCAAACTAGATTTTGATAGTTGGGTACAGCGCATGAAGACACCTGAAGATCAAATAAAAACGCTTAGGTATCTCCAAGAAAATGCAGCAGATGTTGTTAAAAAGTATTTTAATATTCAAAAAGATGGAAGTTTTGAAAGTAAGGTCGGGTACTTTGTATTTAAAAAACTATCCTTCTAGTGATTTTTAGCTTAGGTTTGTTTTCGTAGAGAAAATGTTAGATAAAAGCCCTCAAATAGAAGGCTTTTTTATGCCTAAATTTAGATTTTTGTTGAACGCTTACTCAGCCATGTTGCTAGCTTTGGCCAGAATTCCTGCGCACTTGCTTGGCTTGACATTAGACCTAAATGACCGCCAGGAATAAGAGTAAATGTAACATCTTGGCTACTGGTTAACTGGCTTAATGGCTGAGCAGCATCAGCCGTAACTAATTGATCACTACGACCAGCTCCAACTAAGAGTGAACAGTCGATATTTTTTAATTCAATTTTTTTATCTTTTAATTGAATAGAACCTTGTCTTAATGGATTTTGCAGCCAAACATTAAATAACATGTCCTGATTAATGCCCCCCGGATAATCAATCATATTGTTTAAAAAACTGCTTAATGTGGCATGTTCTTGTACGAACTGAAGGTCATTAAGGTTCTTAAGTAATTGAATATGACCATCGAACCAGCCTTTAGGGTCAAGAATTTTAAAGCCTAAGGAATTTAAAATGCCCGGAGTATGAATCAAACGCTTCGGTAAACCTGAGTAAATACGTTCCTGAAGCTTTTTATTGCGGGCAATAGTGTTGTTTATGGTTCGGTAGAGTTTTCCAATATAACCAGAAGCATAGCTATCGATTGGGCTACCTAAAACTATAAGGTTTTTGACATAATTTGGATGATTATGCGCTGTATATAAAGTAACGAATATGCCAGCCATACTCCATCCGTGTAGAGAAATTTGATCACTGCCTGAATGTGTGCGAACAAGTTCTATAGCTTTAGGAATAAAATCTTCAATAAACGATAAAAAGTTAAGATGTCTATCTTTAAAGCCTAAACGCCCCCAATCGACAAGGTATACGTCAAAACCTGCATTTTGGAAGTATTTGATAAGAGAACGATATGGATATAAATCATAAATCGCCATATTAATGGCTAAAGGTGCCACAAATACTAATGGTTCTCTAAAGCTCTTTTCTGTAGCTGCATAATAACGAACGCGGGTTTGATTGAATTCACCAATCACTTCAAACGGAGTGCTTTGTGACAATACTAATGTTTGAGGACGAAATAGTCGGGTAGAGAGGTGCTTGATTTGACTTTGTTCTGAGACAAGGGACTTTAAGCGTTTCATCTTGTTTTACCAACTATACTAAAGATTGATTGAAGTCTAAGCGATAATTTTCAGGTTTACCTTGACCTTAAATACCTTAGACACTCAAAATGATGATAGTTTTTAGTACATGACCAGTAAAGGCGAACATTTAATGAACCAGTCTGATGATTTAGAATACCAACTTGATACTTTAGCCATTCGTACCGGACACACTCGTAGTTTTGAAGGTGAGCATGGTGAACCAATTTTTTTGACTTCATCTTTTGTATATGAAAACGCTGCTGAAGCAGCTGCAAAATTTTCTGGTCAGGTTCAAGGAAATATCTATTCTCGTTTTACTAATCCGACTGTATCGATGTTCGAAAAACGTTTAGCGGCTTTAGATGGGGCTGAACGTGCCGTGGCTACAAGCTCAGGTATGGGAGCAATTCTATCGATTGCTATGGCGTATCTAAAAGCAGGTGATCATGTTATTTGCTCAAGAGCAGTTTTCGGTTCTATTGTCGCTTTATTTGAAAAATACATTGCCAAGTTTGGTGTAGATATCACATTTGTTGATCTACGCGATTTAGAGGCATGGAAAAATGCAGTACGTCCAGAAACTAAACTATTATTTGTTGAGTCACCGTCTAATCCATTAGCTGAAATCGCAGATATCCAAGCGCTTGCAAATATTGCACATGCGAATGGCGCATTACTTGCTGTTGACAATAGTTTCTGTACACCTGTTTTACAGCAACCGTTAAAGTTGGGTGCAGATCTCGTGATTTACTCTGCGACTAAATATTTAGATGGTCAAGGCCGTGCGTTAGGTGGCGCAGTGGTAGGTAAACATCAACTCCTAGAAGAAGTTTTTAGCGTAGTGCGTACTTTAGGACCATCTATGAGTCCGTTTAATGCATGGGTTTTCTTAAAAGGACTAGAAACCTTACGTTTACGTATGAAAGCGCACTGTGAAAATGCTCAAAAACTTGCCGAATGGTTGTCTACACATGAAAAAGTAGAAAAGGTCTATTATGGCGGGCTTCCAACTCATGAAGGTCATGAACTTGCAGCAAAACAGCAAAATGGCTTTGGCGGGATTGTTTCTTTTGTAGTTAAAGGTGAGCGTGAAGGCGCATGGAAGGTTATTGATAACACCAAATTTATTTCTATCACGGGTAATTTAGGTGATGTGAAATCAACAATTACGCATCCTGCTACAACCACACACGGCAAACTTTCTGTTGAAGCAAAAGAAGCAGCTGGTATTGAAGAAGGCTTAATCCGCGTTTCGGTTGGCTTAGAAGATATTAACGATATTATTGGTGATATCTCACGTGGATTAGATTTGATCTAATAAAATTTATATATCTAAGAATTAAGCCACACTCATTTTAGTGTGGCTTTACTTTAAGGTGAGTTACTCACAAACAACGATTGAAATAAAAAAGCTACATTTTGTTGTAAATGAATTAAAAATCACAACGTATAAAAGTTCTAAATTTAATAAAAATAACAAAGTGAGTTTTTAACCATGCTTAAGCCTATAATTATTTTAGTTGCTATAGGGGCAATTGGTTTGGTTGGATACAAAGTATTTGCCCAAAAGGATGAACCGACTCAAATTAATGAAACTGTTCTATTGATTAATGATGCAAATAAATCAGTTGAAGAAGCTGATCATACAATAGAAAAAGCGAATGCCTCTTTTCAGAAAATTCCTTTAAATGAATACAAACCTGACAATAGCACCCTCCAAGCCTCGCAGTAGTTTAACTTAAATTTTAGAACTGGCCTTCACAGTAAAAAGTTTCGTATAGAAAGCTTTAAATGGATGAGTTACCTAAAAGAGTTTCATAGATACCAATAGAAAACATTAATTTATTGTGTCAGAATTGCGGATTAATTTTGATTTAAACGTACTGACCTCAATGATCTTATTGATCGATAGGGGCGTTCAAAGAGTTTAAGTTCCGAAGTGTTATATGACTATCAATAATACTTGAAATATTTGATAGAGATACGGAGTTAGGTTTATGAATATCAATATGCTCATGCAGCAAGCGCAGCGCATGCAAAAAGATATGGAATCAAATATAAAAAAGGCTAAAGAAGAGCTTGCTCAAACTGAAGTACACGCTGAAGCGGGTGGTGGTTTAGTTAAAGTAACAATGACTGGCCGTTATATCGTAAAACGTATCGAAATTAATCCAGAATTACTTCAAGACGAACCAGACATGATTGAAGACTTAATCGCAGCTGCGGTGAATGATGCTGTGCGTCAAGCTGAAGTAGTTTCTGAAGAAAAAATGCAAAAAGCTAACTCAGGTATGGGTTTACCTCCTGGTTTAGCAGGCATGTTCTAAGGAAAATCAGTGTTTAGTGATAGATTTGAACAACTCGTTCAAGCTTTACGTATTTTGCCTAGCGTTGGACCGAAGTCGGCCCAACGTATGGCTTTACATCTTTTGATGAAAAATCGTGAAGGAGCATTTGCTTTAGCACATGCTCTACATGAAGCATCAAGTTATATTCATGAATGTAGTGTTTGCCACTCTTTAACAGAGCATGAAATTTGTGATATTTGCGCTTCAACAGAAAGAGATGATCAATTGCTTTGTGTAGTTGAGTCCCCGGCAGATGTTATGGCAATCGAGCAAAGTGGTAGTTTTCGTGGCAAATACCATGTGTTGGGTGGGCACCTTTCTCCATTAGATGGAATCGGGCCAGAAGAAATAGGTATTCCTTATCTAATCCAACGTTTAAGCCAAGGTACGATCGAAGAAGTCATTTTGGCAACTAATGCTACTGTGGAAGGTCAGGCGACAGCGCATTATTTGGTTGAAGCGACGAAGCATTTACCTATTCACATGACACGTATTGCGCAAGGCGTACCACAAGGTGGCGAGCTTGAATATGTGGATAGTCATACCTTAAGTCAGGCTGTTCATAACCGTATGCGTATGAAATAAGTACCTCGGTGCTTATTTCAAAGATTTTTTGAATAATATCGTATTATCTAAAAATCTTTTTAAAAGACAAAAACATATTTTTAAAAACGACTCAGTGAATATATAAATTAAAAAAAGCTTTTGTAAAAAATAAATATTTAGAAGGACATTAAATTTGAAAAATTTAAAATAATGATCAAAAAATTATCTCTTTTTTGGAAAATTGTTCAAAAATAGATTATTCATCAAGGATTCAGTAGCATTTTTCTAATCCTATGTTATATATACCAGAGTTTAAAGCACTCTTTGCATTTACTTGAGAAAGCATGTTTCAGTTTATCCAACAGCAAACCGAATTGGTTGATGTTCTTCAACAAATGGATCAATGTTCAACTTATGGGCTTGATACAGAATTTATTAAGGTTGATACCCTTTGGCCTAAACTTGGAGTATGTCAAGTCAATGTCAACGGAAATGTATATTTGCTGGATGGAGTGTCTTTAGATTTAAGCGAGTTTTGGAAAAAAATCTTTCTTGCTCAACAAAATATTTTTCATGCATGTGGTGAAGATATTGATTTAATCTATCACTATGCCAATGAACAAAACCTATTAAATGTTTTTGATACTCAAGTTGGATTATCCTTTTTGGGACATGGTTTACAAGTAAGTTATCAAGGTGCATTAAAGCTTTGTTTAGAGATTGATATTGAAAAGGATCAGACTCGATCAGACTGGTTGGCACGCCCTTTATCTCCGCAACAGCTATGCTATGCGGCAAATGATGTTTTATACCTTATGCAATTGGCTAACCATATTAAAGAACAGCTTAAACAAAAAGGGCTTTATGAGTATGTTCTTGAGGATTGTAGTAGCTTAACCAAAGAAATTATTAGTGAAACACCAACCCCATTGTTATATACAGATGTGGGCAATTATCGTCATTCACGTCGTCAATTAATGCAATTGCAAAATTTAAGTGAGTGGCGTGAAGAGGTAGTTAGAGCAACTAACCAGCCACGTAGTTTTATCCTTAGAAACTCGACGATGATTGATTTAGTCGAAAAAAATCCACGCAATAGTTTCCAATTATCTCAAGTAAAAGATATCCGTCCGAATGTTGTCCGTGAATATGGAAAGATTATTCTTGATCTTTTAAAAGACTTACCTGTTGAAGGACACTGGCCAGCTAAAATTGCTAAACCTTTTAAAATTACATCCAAAGAAACCCTGAATAAAATGGATGCATTGATTGCTAAAGCGATAGAACAAACCTCTATACCTAAAGAAGTTTTACTACGTAAGAAATGGTTAAATGCGATTCATCAGCATGTGCTTACTAAAGGTGATGAACAGGATCTTCCAGATTATTTATTGGGTTGGCGCTATGAGCTTTTAACTAAGCCGCTTATTCAGTTATTTAAAGAAGAGAAAGCCAGTCTTTTATTTTAGGTTTACGTATTAAGAAAAATTTTCAGTTAAATTGAATTTTAAGATTCAAAATAACTTATGTGATTAATAACTGATCAGTTGGTGTTCGTTAATATAACTTTAAAATAAAGTCATTTAATAAGTTAGTCTTTATAAGATTAACTTTTTGTTTAGTTTGAGTTTACATTTTACTGATTTTATAAAATTTAAATTATAAAAAGATAATTTAATCTTAATTATAGAAAGTCATGCTGAATTAAATTAACTTTATTAGTGAGAAAAATTCAATTGTGTATATATACAGGTCTGTATATTCTTGGTAGCAAGAAAAACAATTTCAAAATAAACAATATATAACTATAAGTTTGTTTCGGTGCAAAAATATAGAGGCCTTCTCGGGGAGAGGAGGCCTCTAATTTTATATATGGAGGAGTAAAAAGTTTTTAAAATCAATAATAAGCTAATATTGAGATCAATTTTTTTATGTTATAAATGAAAACTACTAATAATTAGAGATATAAATATGACGAATAATTTTAATGCTGAACAGGCAAGAAAAAATGCGAAAGACGTAAAAATAGATCAAGCACTATTGTTAGAAAAAATTTTATCTGGAACCGAGGAAATCTCGAAAGAAGGTAAACGACGGGCAGTTTTTCAATTTCCAATAGATGCTTTGCATCCTGAACATATCACACAGGTAGAGGAAGAGTTAAAAACACGAGGTTTTAATGTCTCAACCAATATTGAGCAATCTGGTACAACAGTCAATATTGAAGTCAGTTTCTAAGCTTTTGTTCAATGAAAACGCCCATGGTTTTGGGCGTTTTTTATAATTTTTTACAATCTAAATTTATAATAATCAACATATTGTTTGACAGGTTTATCCTTCTTCTGTAGCTTTACTTTTTGAGTGGAATATGGATATGAACTTCCAAACAATACTTTCATCTTTCAAAAATCAATCTACTGGTACAGATGCATTTAAGAATTTAAAAAGTGCCTGTGAACACCATCTCAAACACTCATCAGACCTAAACGAAAAAGCTGTAATTTATCTCATTTATGGGTTTGCCCGTAGTTATGTCATCTTATATGAAGATGAAGCGGTAACTACCGAGTTCGCTCAAGCTTCGAAAGAAATGTTAGTGAATTACATGAATCGCTTAAATGAAGCCTTACGTACTCAAGATGACCATATAATCTTAAATACTCTAAATCAGGTAAGTAATGATTATATGCAAGGCTCAAGAATCTTTTAATGCTTGCGTTAGCATGTTGAAAAGATACTTCTTTAGTCATAGGCCAACTAAAGAAGTATCCAGTGGTAGTTTTAATGTGATTTTTTCTTGCCGCCGCCATCTTGTTTATTGACGGTAGACCATGCAATACGTTCAGCTTCTTCTTGAGAATGACCTCTATCTACTTCACTCTCAACAATATGTTTCGCCTGACGTTTTTGTTTTGCTGTATAAGATGATTTGTCGCCACGAGACATAGCATAGACCTCCATATTTTCTTTTAAGATCTTCTATTATTGAATCATATTAAAAATCAAAAACGGTTAAATAATGTCTTATCCTGTATACATAAGTTGAATCTTATTTAGGCCTTATTTAACTTTATACTTAACCGTAAATTTATAAAATTCAATAGATTAAATCAAAGCTAGTCTGCTTTAGCTCAAATTTTATTGTTTTTAAAATGTAAAATTTTTATTTTATAAAAGTCGACAAAAAGATTTTTTATGTAAAATTAAAGAGTTAATGAAGGTTGAAAATTTAAAACTTTGGAAAATTAAAAGTTATTTATCGACCTTAATGATTGTTGTAGGTTAATATTTCGCAAGAAAAGAAAAAACGACTGATGCGTAAACAAACCTGCGTGTGTCTGTCGTTTTTTTTCATGTATGCTGTCCTTAGTTCAAGAGTTGATTTGAAATGCACTGTGATATTTATAGATCGAGCAAAAAAGATGAAATGTACATTTATATTGCTCGTCCAAACTATCCTGATGAAACGGAGCAAGCCGATCCGTTTGAAAAAGTTCCAGAAGCTGTTTTACAAGCCTTTGGCCGTGCAACGTTTGTCATGCATTTAGAATTGGCTCCAACACGTAAATTAGCGCGTGTAAATGTTTTACATGTTCTAGACTCATTACAAACAAAAGGCTTCTTTATTCAGATGCCGCCAGAAGGGTTAATTAACCCAAATGCAGTTGAACCAGAGGGCTTACGTGGTGCGTGAAGATCAAGCTGGAATTTTAAATCAATTACTTTCTTCTCTCGATGCAATTCCTGAAGAGATTATTGCTTTAACAGCTTATGGCGTTGGCGCTATTATTGCCTTGTGGTGCTGGTGGCGTTTAATGCGCCGCTTACCTACCACTTTGGGCGCAATAAGCTGGTTAGTTGTTTTTGCTATTTTGGTGACACCGACTGTTTCGGAAGGGCCTAATGCATCTGTAGCGCCAGCTATTTTTGGACTACTATTTGGTGTTTTAACTAAAGACAGTCCTTTAATCTGGTCAAATTTATCCTTAATTCTGTTTGTAATCGGTCTAGGTTTGGTTATTGGCTATTGTTGGTCAAAATATATAACAAACAAAAGCATGCGTTCCATCTAACCATTGAAATAGAAAAATAAGGTCTCTACATGTCTGCTGATACCCAACATTTTACCGGTACAGATCAATATATCGCGACTGATAGTCTTAAACTTGCTGTAAAAGCAGCTCGTGCTTTGCAAAAGCCTTTATTGGTTAAAGGTGAGCCGGGTACAGGTAAGACTTTACTTGCCGAGCAAGTGGCAGAAAGTCTTGGTTTAAAACTCATTACTTGGCACATCAAGTCAACAACTAAGGCGCAGCAAGGCTTATATGAATACGATGCTGTGTCTCGTTTACGTGATAGCCAACTTGGTGATGATCGTGTTTACGATATTAAGAACTATATTAAGCCCGGTAAATTGTGGGAAGCTTTCACCAGTGAAGAGCGCTGTGTGCTTTTAATTGATGAAATTGATAAGGCAGACATTGAATTTCCAAATGACCTGTTACATGAACTTGATAAAATGTCTTTTTATGTTTATGAAACAGGCGAAACAATTACGGCTACTCAACGTCCAATCGTAATTATTACTTCAAATAATGAAAAAGAATTACCAGATGCTTTCTTGCGTCGCTGTTTCTTCCATTACATTGAGTTCCCAGATGAAGCAACGATGCGCGAAATTATCTCGGTACATTTCCCGAATATCTCTGCAACTTTGGTAAATGAAGCGCTTCAAGTTTTCTTTAAGCTCCGTGAAATTCCTAACTTGAAGAAACCACCATCTACATCTGAACTGATCGATTGGTTGAGTCTGCTTATGGCAGATGATATGCCTGAAGATGTACTACGTAATCGAGATACATCAAAAGCTATTCCACCTTTGTATGGCGCACTCATTAAAAACGAACAAGATGTGCAACTGCTTGAACGTTTGGCTTTCATGTCGCGACGTTAAAGGAGGGAATAACCCATGTTTGTGCGGTTATTTTACACCTTACGAAAATATGGTGTTCCAGTCACGACTCGTGAACTGATTGACTTAAATCGTGCAGTAAGCGAAGGGCTAGTTTTTGCCGATCAAGAAGATTTCTATCAACTTGCTAAAACCATTTTAGTTAAAGATGAACGTTTTTTTGATAAGTTCGATCGTGCCATGAAAGATTACTTTGATGGCATAGAAACCTTTGATATTGATGAGTTACTCAAGCAAGTCCATAAACTTCCAAAAGACTGGTTCGACTTAGAACTTCTCGAAAAGCATTTAACACCAGAGCAAAGAGCTGAACTTCAAAAAGCAGGTTCTTTAGAAGAACTGATGAAAATGCTAGAAGAGCGTTTACGTGAACAGCATAAAAAACATCAAGGTGGTAACCGTATGGTTGGCACGGGTGGAACTTCACCTTTTGGTGCTTTTGGTGACCATCCGGAAGGCGTCAGAATTGGTGGGCCGGGCCGTAAACGTTCAGCGGTTAAAGTTTGGGAACAGCGTAAATACCAAAATCTAGATGATGACCAAGTTCTTGGTACCCGCCAAATGCAAATTGCTTTACGACGTTTACGTAAATTTGCAAGACAAGGTGCTGCCGAAGAGTTAGACGTTGACGGTACAATCCGTGAAACGGCCAAGCAGGGTATTCTTGACGTTCAAATGGTACCAGAGCGTCGAAATCGAATCAAAGTGCTCATGTTGTTTGATGTAGGCGGTTCGATGGATGCACACATTGCCCAATGTGAAAAGTTATTTAGCGCAGCTAAAACAGAATTTAAAACGCTTGAATACTTTTATTTTCATAACTGTCTTTATGACTATGTTTGGAAAGATAACTACCGAAGAACAGCTACTCGCATGAACACATGGGACTTGTTTCATACCTATGGACGTGACTATCGTGTAATTGTCGTAGGTGATGCCAGTATGGCACCGTATGAGCTGAAATCGGTAGGTGGCTCGGTTGAATATATGAATGATGAAGCAGGTGAAGTTTGGTTACGTCGCCTACGTCAGCATTTTGATAAAACAGCATGGTTAAACCCTGAAACAGAAGGGTATTGGCATTACACTCAAACAATTGGTTGGATTAAAGAGATTTTTGAAAACCATATGTATCCAATGACCCTAAAAGGCATTGAGGATTTGACGCGTTACCTTTCTCGATAAACTTGATAACTTTAATAATTTAAAAAGAGGGATGATATGCAACATCAAATTAATGGTATTGCTTTACCGAATGAACAAGGATTTTTTGGTGAATATGGAGGGCAATTTATTCCTCCACATTTAAAAGAAGCAATGGATGAAATTAATGTTGCTTATGAAGAAATTCGCCATACACCAGAATTTCAAAATGAATTAGCAGACCTCTTTGCAAATTATGTCGGCCGTCCAAGTCCTTTATTTTATGCAAAACGCCTTTCAGAACAATTAGGTGGCGCGCAAATTTATTTAAAGCGTGAAGACTTAAATCATACCGGTGCCCATAAAATTAATCACTGTTTAGGTGAGGCTCTACTTGCTAAATATATGGGCAAAAAGAAAGTTATCGCCGAGACTGGTGCGGGTCAACATGGGGTTGCTTTAGCAACTGCTTGTGCTCTAGTGGGTATTCCATGTGAGATCCACATGGGTCAAGTTGATATTGAAAAAGAACATCCAAATGTGGTCAAAATGAAAATTTTGGGCGCTCATTTGGTGTCAGTAACTCGCGGTACAGCAACCTTAAAAGATGCGGTTGATAGCGCGTTTGAAGAATATTTAAAAGATCCTAAAAATTTTATTTATGCGATTGGTTCTGTGGTTGGTCCGCATCCATTTCCTAAAATGGTTCGAGATTTTCAATCAATTATTGGTAAGGAAATTAAAGAGCAGACGCATCAACGATTTGGTAAAAACCCAGATTATGTTGTCGCATGTGTCGGTGGCGGTTCAAATGCAATCGGTGCGTTTACAGCTTTTTTAAACGATTCAGATGTGAAACTTGTAGGAGTTGAACCTGCTGGGCATGGGCTAGATACAAATATGCATTCGGCAACCCTAACATTAGGTAAACCAAGCCAAATTCATGGTATGGCATGTTATGTTCTTGAAAATGAGGCTGGTGAACCTTTACCTGTGCATTCTATCGCTTCAGGATTGGACTATCCTGGTGTTGGGCCACAACATAGTTTCTTAAAAGATTTAGGCCGTGTGGAATATAGCACTGCAACTGACCAAGAATGTTTAGATGCGTTTATGACCTTATCACGAGTTGAAGGTATTGTTCCTGCGCTTGAAAGCTCACATGCTGTCGCATGGGCAATACGTGAAGCGTCAAAGCTGCCGAAAGAAACCATGATCGTGGTGAATCTATCGGGTCGTGGCGATAAAGATTCTGATTATGTGGCAGAAAAACTTAAGCTTTAAACTAAATATACTTAAAGAGCGGCCCATTTCGAAAGGCCGCTTTTTTATTTTATAGACTAAATTTTACCCTACTTAAAAGTTCATTATTTCTTAATTAAAACAAAGTATTTTGTTTTTGAGCCATGACTGTTCGAGATAGATATGTAAAACACTGGTTCACAAGGCAAAGCGTTGCTTTGCACTACCTCACTCAGTAGAATAGTCACTTTGCAAAATTTGCCTTTGGAGACGCCTAAGTGGAGCGACCGACGATTAGCCCTGAACATTTACAGGAAGCTGCTGAAAATTTATCAACAATTCGAGATTTTATTCGTTTTGGGGTGTCAGCATTACGTCAATATGATGCACATTTAGGACAAGGTACTGAAGATTATTTCGCAGAAAGCTCTGCATTAGTTTTACAAACCTTATCTCTTGAATGGTCAGCAGATTCAGAGATTTTGGATGCGAAGCTTTTACCGAGTGAAAAAGCAGAATTCTTAAGCTTGTTGGAACGCCGTATTAATGAGCGTATTCCGACTTCTTATTTATTAAATTTAGCTTATTTCTTTAATAAGCCATTTTATGTGGATGAGCGCGTACTTATTCCTCGCTCACCAATTGCAGAGTTAATTGAGCAACGTTTTGCGCCATATTGTTTAGATGAAAATGGCCAAATGCGTGAAGCGCTTAATAACTTACCAGAAAATACCAAGCCTAAAACGCCACAACGTATTTTAGATATGTGTACAGGTTCTGGCTGTATTGCGGTAGCTTTAGCTTATGCTTATCCAGATGCAGAAGTAGATGCAACAGACATCTCTAAAGAAGCTTTAGAAGTAGCATCAATTAATGTTGAACATCACAATAAACAATACCAAGTTGCATTACTTGAGTCGGATTTATTTGAAAAAATTCCAGCTGAAAACCAATACGATTTAATTGTAAGTAACCCTCCGTATGTTGATGCCGAAGACATGGCTGACTTGCCGGAAGAGTTTTTACATGAACCTGAACTTGCATTAGCAGCAGGTCAGGATGGTTTAGACCTGGTTCGTAAAATGCTTGCTCAAGCGGCAGATTACTTAACGGAAGATGGTCTTATTGTTATTGAAGTCGGTAACTCTGAATGGGCAATGCGCCAAAACTTTAATACAGTTGATTTCAACTGGCTTACTTTCCAAAAAGGTGGTTCAGGTATTTTTGCTTTGACTGCTGAACAATGTCGTCGTTATAGAAAATTATTTGAAGAACAAGTTTAAGGAGTTGTACATATGGCAGGGAACAGTATTGGACAACTCTTTCGTGTGACTACATGCGGTGAATCGCATGGGGTTGGTTTAATGGCAATTGTTGATGGAGTGCCACCAGGCCTTGCATTAACCGAAGAAGATTTGCAAAAAGATCTCGATCGCCGTAAGCCGGGAACCTCCAAATTTGCGACTCAGCGTAAAGAGCCTGATCAGGTTGAAATCATTTCGGGTGTGTTTGAGGGTAAAACTACTGGTACGCCAATTGGTTTACTCATTCGCAATACAGACCAAAAATCGAAAGATTATGGAAATATTGCACAAACTTTTAGACCGGGTCACGCAGATTACACTTATACGCAAAAGTATGGTTTCCGCGACTATCGTGGTGGTGGCCGTTCAAGTGCTCGTGAAACTGCTATGCGTGTTGCAGCTGGTGCTATTGCGAAGAAATATCTAGCAGAAAAATTTGGTGTTGTGATTCGCGGTCATGTGACTCAAATTGGTAATGAAGTTGCTGAAAAACTAGATTGGAATGAAGTTCCAAATAATCCATTTTTCTGTGGCGATGTAGATGCTGTTCCTCGTTTTGAAGCATTAGTTACATCTTTACGTGAGCAAGGTACAAGTTGCGGTGCTAAGTTAGAAATTTTAGCCGAAAAAGTTCCTGTAGGTTGGGGTGAGCCTGTCTTTGATCGTTTAGATGCTGATATTGCACATGCAATGATGAGTATTAATGCGGTTAAAGGTGTTGAAATTGGTGATGGTTTTGCTGTAGCAGGACAGTTCGGACATGAAACACGTGACGAATTGACTAGCCATGGTTTTCTAGCAAATCATGCTGGTGGTATTTTAGGTGGTATTTCAAGTGGCCAGACCATTCGTGTGGCGATTGCACTAAAACCAACAGCAAGTATTACTACTCCGGGTAAAACGATTAATTTAAATCGTGAAGATACTGATGTGTTAACTAAAGGCCGTCATGACCCGTGTGTGGGCGTTCGAGCAACTCCGATTGCAGAAGCAATGTTAGCGATAGTTCTAATGGATCATTTCTTACGCCACCGTGCTCAAAACGCGGATGTTGTTCCTCCATTTGCGCCAATCGAACCATAGTCAGTTCTAATCAGCGTATTTAAAAAGCCACATAAACAAAATTATGTGGCTTTTCTATTTTTATTGAAATCACATGATTACCTTAAAAATAAATCATTAAGTTAGATCTACAATTTGTTCTTCATTCAAAGCAATTTGATATTGATTGCGGCCATTTGTTTTTGCCTGATAGAGCGCATGATCAGCACGACTAACAAAAGCAGAAATTGAATCATTTAAACGTGGAATTGTGGTCGCCACGCCAACACTAATGGTTACGTATGGTGAAACACTACTACATGGATGAACAATAGCAATTTTCTTAATTGCATTCATTAATCTTTCGGCCTGAATTTTGGCTTGTTGTGCATTTGTCATTGGGAACAGAAGTAAGAATTCTTCACCGCCATAACGGGCAACCAAATCGCCACTACGAGCAGCAATTGAGGAAATTGCAGTCGCAATATCTTTTAAACACTGATCACCCTTGAGATGGCCTAAGCTATCGTTATATGGTTTAAAGAAGTCAATATCAACCATCATAATAGTAAGAGGAGTCTCATGGCGTAATGCGCGTCGCCATTCATTATCAAGTGTTTCATCAAGATAACGTCGGTTAGCAAGCCCGGTTAAAGCATCTTGTTGAGAAAGCAGTGACAGTTGTTGAGCTTGTTGCATGAGTTCAATACGGTTGAGCTCAATCATACAGTTTTGTAAATAGTTTTCACGGTGCTGACGATCCGTAGCATAGGCAAGGGTCATGCCTAAGAAACTACTAAACGTATAGGTACGGTTTAAGAAGGTCCAGTCTATGTCTCCGTTCAAATAGGTACTTACCAAAATACCAATAAGACCGCCGACCCATCCTGCAATAATGGCAGTATAAAAACGCATGCCTACCGCACCATAAATAATCACAATGGCATACATCATTGCTGCATGAAAAAGTACATTATCTTGGCCATTTTCTAAAACGTTAATTAAGATAAATGTTATGGCAACGGCAGCGGAAGAACCAATTCCGACATAATAATCAAACCACTGATTTAATTTTTTAATAAATGATAAAATCCAGGCGATTAAAACAATTATGCCTACCCAAGAATAATAGCTTAACCAGGATAAAACTTGTTCGGTTGGTAAAACTTGGTATATACCAAAGCTTAAAAATAAATATAATATTAAAATAATAGGTGCTCTATAGCGAAACTCATAAGCTGCACCATTTTGATATTGAAAACGATATATCGTTTCAAGTTGCTTTGGAAACCATACGAAATTTAATCCGCGTGTGGTTAATAAATCTATTTGTTCCTGTCCCAATATATTGGAACCTTGCAACTTCATAATTAATGCTCTCTATATTGGAAGTTGGCATAAAATGAGACTTGTTTTATTAAAGTTCCATCTAAAAGTATTGGTTATATAATGTGTGGTTTATTTAAAATAATAATACAGATTTTTTAAAAAAGTAATGATTTTTACGCCCCCTAATTGTGATAAAAATCACGACATTTCAATGATTAGCGTCACAATTATCTAAAGATTCGAAACCTTTGAGAAAAAATTACAAATGGTCGATTAAAGATTGTATCTTTATCATTTTCGGATAGACTTATAGCCGTGAAGTACAGATGATTGCTGTCATATAAATAGGAAAATTAGCAATGACTGCTCTAAATCAATATGGAATGAGTTTAGAAATTACGCCGCATAATGGATGGTCTCAGCGGTTTTGGGAGGATCTTTTACCAGTGAAGGAGCGGGTGAGTAAACATCCGTTTTTTACTGAAATGGCCAATGGGGGATTGAGCCTAGAAAGTTTCCGTTATGCTTTACTTAACTTCTATCCATTGGTAGCGCATTTCCCGTCATATATGGCTGGTGCGTTAGCTAAAGCAACTGCTTTTGCAGAACCTGGCGTTACTGAAACAAGAGATTGGTTAATTCAAAATATTAAGGTCGAAGAGCGCCATTTACAGTGGTATCGGGATTGGGCTAGAGGTTTTGGATTAACGGTAGAACAACTCGATAGTGTTCGCCCACCAGCTTCGATGAATGCGGTGAATCATTTTCTTTGGAATATGAGTCATCGTGGCAACTTGGCTGAATGTCTGGCAGCGACCAATTTAGCAATTGAATGGGCGACAGGTGACTGGTCTATTCAAGTCTATAAAGGCATACACGCTTATACGGATCATCCGGAAGTTACCATTGATAAGCGTTCTTTAGCCTGGTTACGTGCACATGCTCATTATGATGATTTACATCCTTATGAAGCCATGGAGCTGATTAAACGTTTGTGTAATGAACGTCCTGATTGGCAGCAAAAAGCATTTCATGCGGCAGAAGAAGGGCTGTGGTATTATGAATTAGCTTTAGACGATTGCTATAGAGTACAGCTTCAAGCCTCTGCTTGATCTCATCTTAAAAAGGGAGAATATTCTACATATTCTCCCTTTTATTTTATTCAAGCAATTTTAAGAGCTTTGCCCGATACGGTGTTTCTTCGGGCAGAAGTTCAAGTAAGCGTTCAACGGCATCAACACGGTCGGGAACACGGCTAACCACACGTAATAGTTGGTCTACATCATCAATTTGATAGATAACATGACTCAAGCGGGCGTCAAAGCAATCTCTCCAAGCACACAAAAACGGACTTTCTGACTTGGCTAAAAAACTACCTCTATACAGTGTTAAAGTGGTTGCAGTAAAACCTAAGTTTAGTGCTTGCTCAGCCATGAGAAAGTCACATTGAATTTCACAGTTAAGTCTATATGGTCGTGACTCGATCACATCGGGAATCAGGTTTCGAAGCTGTGAGAGCTCAGCTTTTAGTGTAGTGGTACTCACTGGTCGATCGCCATATAAGGCATAGTGAAGCTCTTCTAAGTTTATGCCTTCCGGACATAAAGCAAGAATACATAAAATTTCGATTTGGCGCTGCGTGAGTGTCAAGCCATGTTGATTGTATTGAACCTTAGGCGTGCCTAGCGCCTTAATATATAAAATGTTCTTTTGATGAAGTTGAATGGCTTGTTTTACAATATCAGCACAGCGTTCAACAGCTAAAATTCCAAGTGAGTTATGCTTTTGATATTTAGTTGATAAGTTCATAATGCCGTAAAACTGGCCTGTGTTTGCATCGGTGATAGGGGCTGCATAACATACCCAGTCTCTAACGCTGTTCATCTGATTTTCATGTGAATAAACACAACTTGCAGAATGTGTATTTAGTGCAAGACCAATTGCATTTTGACCAACTGCTTGGGTTGACCATTGTCCACCTTCAATAAAATGGACTTGTTCGGCAGATGAACGCATAGGCGTACTACTCCATGTCCAGAGTAAAGTACCGTGAGGGTCAGTCACCCCAATTGCCATATCTGCATCTTCAGCAATGTGCATCAAATTTCTATGGCACTCTTGGATTGAACGACCAAATAAGGAATGTTGCCATTCCTGATCTAGATCAAATATAGGAGCCGCATCTAGATCGAGTGACGGCTTTTTTCCTAAACAAGGTGTTTCAGAGATTGTTTCCGGTCTAAAGAAAGACGGAAGGTTGTCTGTAGAAGGCAATAATAATTGTTTTGACATATCCATATCGAAGTTCCTTTATCGTTGAAATGGCGTATCCGTGGCCGCTCAACAGGTTTAGCTTTCTTATTGTGACTATTTCCTCGTTATTTCATTTACCTTAAATAATTTTAAACGGTTTGACTATTATCCTATTGGGTAAGTTTTGTTATTTCGCCTCGCCCTATGACAAAACATCCTCTCTTGAAAATGGCTTTGGTGCAGATTCACCGAAATATTGCCGATCGGCAAAATAGCTAGAACGGACCATTGGCGCACTCCAGATATTTTTAAAGCCTAAACGCTGGCCATGCTGAGTGTATCTTTCAAATTCTTGTAAATTCACAAACCGGTGAATAGGGGCATGTGATTTAGAGGGCTGTAAATATTGTCCAATAGTCACTAAATCTACATCATGATCTTTTAAATCGTTGAGTAGAGCAATAACCTCAGCTTCAATTTCTCCTAGCCCTACCATTAGACCGCATTTAGTTTTGATATCAGGACAGTATTTTTTAAAACGTTTTAATAAATTTAATGAATGCTGATAGTCAGAACCGGGACGCATTGCTTTATATAAACGCGGTACTGTCTCAATATTATGATTAAATACATCGGGTGGTGATAAGCTTAATGTAGAGAGTGCTGTTTCTAAACGGCCACGAAAGTCCGGAACTAAAATTTCAATTAGCGTATCTGGACAACGGTTTCTGATTTCTTCAATACACTTCACAAAATGTGCTGCGCCCCCATCATGTAGATCATCACGGTCTACAGAGGTAATGACTACATATTTTAAGTTTAGGTTAGCGACCGTCTCAGCTAGATGTTTAGGTTCATTTTCATCTAAAGGCATTGGACGACCATGTGCTACATCGCAGAAAGGGCAACGTCTTGTACAAATATCTCCCATAATCATAAATGTTGCCGTACCACCACCAAAACATTCAGGTAGATTTGGACATGCGGCCTCTTCGCAAACACTATGTAGCTTTTGTTGGCGTAATAAATTTTTGATACGTTGAATTTCTTCGAAATCAGTTATTTTTGCTCGAATCCATTCAGGTTTTTTAGGTAGTTCTTCGGTAGGTAAAATTTTAATGGGAATACGAGAAACTTTATCTATTCCTCTTAACTTAATACCTGTCTCTATTTGCCTTTTTAAGTCCATATATAAAATTCCATTTTATATTAAATAAATTTTCAACTAGACTAGTTATAATAAAAAACCTTATTTCTATAAATAAGAAATAAAGAATTTATTAATGCGTATAGTGCACAGCAAATATTATAAATTAATAAAGGTTGGTTAAAGGTTTGTTTTACAAGTATATGAAATGAATTAAAATTTTTTAATTCTATTTTTGCAGTGTAAGCTTGTGATAAATAAAAATTAATAGCTAAAAAACTTATTTAAAACTTTTTAGTCTAATAGCATATTAAATTAAATTGAGCTTTATTATTTATAGCGAAATATATAACACTCGCTGAAACTTGGTTGATTTTTAATAATCAAGATAATAAAGGAAAAGGATATGCAATTAACGGAAGAGCAATTACTCGCAGCATATAAACGCATGCGTGATATTCGTGAATTTGAAGATCGACTTCATGAAGAAAATACCAATGGTGATATTCCAGGCTTTATTCACTTATATAGCGGAGAAGAAGCTGTAGCAGTCGGGATTTGCGAAAACTTAACCGACAAAGACTATATCACTTCAACACACCGTGGACATGGACACTGTATTGCAAAAGGCTGTGATATTCACGCCATGATGCTGGAAATTTTCGGTAAAGATGACGGACTATGCCGTGGAAAAGGCGGTTCTATGCATATTGCCGATTTAGATAAAGGTATGCTCGGTGCCAACGGGATTGTGGGTGGTGGGCCTCCTTTAGCAATTGGTGCAGCGTTGACAGCAAAAACCTTAAAGACTGGCGGCGTCGGACTGTCTTTTACAGGTGATGGTGGTTCAAACCAAGGCCTTACTTTTGAAGCGATGAACATGGCTGTTGTTCTTAAACTTCCTGTGATTTTCGTTTTTGAAAATAACGGTTTTGGTGAAGGAACTGGTCATGATTACGCTGTAGGAAGCAAAGACATTGCTGGTCGTGCAGCAGGCTTTGGTTTACCGGCAGTTAAAGTTGATGGTACAGACTTCTTTGCCGTCTATGAAGCCGCTCAAACTGCCATTGAACGCGCGCGCCGTGGTGAAGGTCCAAGCGTGATTGAAACCATCACAAACCGTTTTTATGGCCACTTCGAAGGTGATCCTGGCTTGATTCGTTCTAAGGAAGAAGTCGAGTTCATCAAAGAAAATAAAGATCCTTTGAAAATTTTCCGCGAGAAAGTCAAAGGCAAAATTGATGAAGCCAAACTAGACGAGATTGATGCAGCTTCAAAGGCAAATGTTGATGATGCCGTTGCTAAAGCCCGTGCTGCGGCATACCCAAAACCAGAACAACTCCTTACTGACGTCTATGTCTCTTACTAAAGGAATAGTAAAGATGCCAAATAAAAGTTTTCGTAATGCAATTAAAGAAGCCATTGAATCAGAAATGCGCCGTGATCCAACCGTATTTGTTGTTGGTGAAGATGTTCGTGGTGGGCACGGCGGTAAAAACACTGAAGAAAACCAGTTAGAAGGTTTCGGTGGTGTATTGGGCGTAACCAAAGGTTTATGGACAGAATTTGGTTCGGAACGTGTTATTGATACCCCAATTACCGAGTCTGCAATTATCGGTATGGCCGCTGGTGCTGCAGCAACAGGTTTACGTCCTGTTGCCGATTTAATGTTTATGGATTTCTATGGCGTGTGTCATGACATGCTTTATAACCAAGCCGCTAAGTTCCGTTATATGTTCGGTGGAAAAGCAAAAGCGCCAATGGTGGTACGTGGCATGATTGGCGCAGGTTTTTCTGCGGCAGCCCAGCATTCTCAGTCACCATATAACGTATTTGCCGCAGTTCCCGGCTTAAAAGTTGTGGTTCCATCTAGCCCATATGATGTGAAAGGGCTGTTAATTCAGGCTATTCGTGATGATGACCCTGTAGTGTTCTGTGAGCATAAAATGCTTTATGACATTAAAGGCGAAGTTCCAGATGATGCCTATACTATTCCTTTTGGTGTAGCAAATTATACCCGTGAAGGGACAGATGTGACCATTATTGCTTTAGGCCTAATGGTACACCGTGCCAATGAAGTAGCAGACAAACTGGCAAAAGATGGCATTTCGGTTGAAGTGGTCGACCCTCGAACAATTTCACCTCTGGATGAAGAAGGAATTTTAGAGTCTGTTGCATCGACTGGACGTGTGGTTATTGTGGATGAATCAGCGGCACGCTGTGGCTTTGGTCATGATGTTGCTGCCCTGATCGCGCAAAAAGGTTTCCACTATTTGAAAGCACCTGTTGAACTCGTAACGCCACCACATACGCCTGTTCCATTCTCTCCAGTTTTAGAAAAAGAATGGATTCCAAGTGTAGAGCGTATTGAGCAAGCTGTGCGAAAAACATTGGAGGCTTAGGATGAGCGAAATTAAAACGCTGGAGATCCCGAAATGGGGATTATCCATGGAAGAAGGCACGATCGCCCAATGGTTGATTAAAGAGGGTGATAGCTTTAATAAGGGCGATGAAATTTGTGAAATTGAAACCACAAAAATCGTCAATGTGTTAGAAGCGCCTTTTGCTGGAACGCTCCGTAAAATTTTAGCGAAAGATGGTGATACTTTACCTGTTGGTGGTCTTATTGCCGTATGTGCTGATAGTGAAGTTTCTGATGCAGAAATTGAAAGGTTTATCGCATCACTAGGTGGTTCAGCAGCTCAAGCACCTTCGGAGCAAAGTAAAGCGGAAACATCTGCACCTGTTGCTGAAAAAGCAGAACAACCACAGACTGTAGCAGTTAGTGCTTCAGCTCCTGTAAAGGTAGCGAAAGATGACTACGCTGTACCAGAGTCATTACAAGGCTATCAAACATCTGATGAGTTGTTTGCAACGCCGCATGCCTTGAAGCTTGCAGAAAAACACAATGTAAACTTGGCAAAAGTCACAGGTTCTGGTCGTGAAGGACGTATTAGTGTTCAAGACATCCAGAAGGCTGTACAAGCGGCTGGTGGTCAATGGCCTGATGTTAAGCAGCAAACTCAAGCTAAAGTGGTTAAATCTACGGCCGATGATAGCCAAGTTTTAGCAACGCCTGTAGCACGTCGTTTAGCAAAGCAGTGGGGCATTAACCTAAATGATTGCCGTGTTTCAGGTACTCGTGGCCGTGTCTGTAAAGAAGATGTTGAGGCAGTTTACTATCGTAATAACCCAACGCCAGTAAATGAACAACCTTTGCAATGTGCAACTCAACCACAATCAACCGTTACGACGGTGGCGATGAATGGGATGCGTAAAGCGATTGCTTCACGGTTACAGGCTGCAAAACGTAACGCACCGCATTTCCGCTTAGTGGTCGATCTCAACGTAGAAGATTTGCAAAAACTACGTAAGCAGATTAATGAGACTGTTCCACAAGTGAAACTTTCTATTAATGACATGCTAATTAAGGCAGCGGCGGCGGCACTGATTAAAGTACCTGAAGTGAATGTTCAATTTGATGAAGCGACTCAATCAATTTTACAGTTCTCTCAAGCGGATATTTCGGTGGCCGTAGCGATTCCAAACGGTTTAATTACACCCATTGTAAAAGCAGCAAATCAGAAGTCTTTAGCACAAATTTCCGATGACATGCGTGATTTGGCAACGCGTGCTAAGACTGGCAAGTTACAACCTGACGAGTTTCAGGGCGGCAGCTTTAGCATTTCAAATTTAGGAATGTTAGGCATTAAGCAGTTCGACGCCATTATTAATCCACCGCAAGGTGCAATTATGGCATTAGGTGCTTCTGAATCACGTGCTGTTGTTGAAAATGGCAATGTAGTGGTTCGTGAGATTGTCACAGCGACGTTGTCATGTGATCACCGTGTCATTGATGGCGCAGTTGGGGCGAAATTCTTGGCCAGCTTTAAGCAGTTTGTTGAAAACCCTGCTTTAATTTTGGTGTAGGAGAACCCGCATGTCAGAAGCTCAATTTGATTTAATTGTGATTGGCGCGGGACCGGGTGGGTATGTGGCTGCAATTCGTGCAGCCCAGCTCGGGTTAAAAACCGCAATTGTAGAAGAGCGACATTTAGGCGGAATTTGTCTAAATTGGGGCTGTATTCCAACCAAAGCTTTGCTTGCAGGGGCAGAGCTCGCAACCCAGTTTAAACATGCTGGACAGTTTGGTTTTCAGGTATCCCAACTCGATTTTGATATTCAAAAGCTTGTGCAACATAGCCGACAAGTGTCAGCTCAATTAGTACAAGGCATCGATTACTTGTTGAAAAAGAATCAGGTCACTGTTTTTAGTGGTCGCGCTCAACTTACAGCGAAAGAAAAAATTGAAGTGACCGATGCTCAAGGTAATAGTCAGGCTTTGAGTGCACCACATATCATTTTGGCAACTGGAGCTAAAGCCCGACATGTTCCTCAACTTCCTGTCGATGGAACATATGTCTGGAGCTATAAAGAAGCGCTTGTTCCAGAGCAGTTACCAAAAAGTTTACTGGTTGTAGGTTCAGGTGCAATTGGTAGTGAGTTTGCCAGTCTTTATCAAGATTTGGGATGTCAGGTGACCCTTATTGATTTGGCTAAACAAATTTTACCGACCGAAGATGCAGAAGTTGCTCAATTTGTTAGAAAACAATTTGAACAAAAAGGTATGAAAGTCTTAACCGATGCTGTCGTTCAAAGTATTCAGATTGAAAATGAGCAAGTCCACTGTGTGGTTGAAACGGCAAATGATGTTCAAACTCTTGTTTTTGACCGCGTGCTTTCGGCAATTGGTGTACAGCCGAATACCACGGGGCTAGGACTAGAACGTTTAGGTGTAGAACTCAATCCACAAGGTTTTGTGGCAATTGATGACTATTGTAAAACCAACGTAGCAGGGCTTTATGCCATTGGTGATGTTGCTGGAGCGCCGTGTCTCGCTCATAAAGCAAGCCATGAAGCCATGATATGTGTCGAGAAAATTGCTGGTGTGAAAAACGTACATTCACTCGATCGTAGCCAGATCCCGGGTTGTATTTTTACACATCCACAAGTGGCGAGTATTGGTTTAACAGAAAACGCAGCAAAAGCTAAGAATCTACCTATACGTATTGGTAAGTTTTCTTTAACTGCAAATGGTAAAGCTTTGGCAATTGGAGATACGTCAGGTTTCGTTAAAACGGTGGTACATGCAGAAACGGGTGAATTACTTGGTGCACATATGGTGGGTCATGAAGTGACCGAACATATCCAAGGATTTGCCATTGCGAAATATCTAGAAGCAACTGATGAAAGTTTAGCTCAAGTGATTTTCCCGCATCCAACATTATCAGAAGCCATGCATGAATCCATTTTGGCTTCAATGCAACGAGCGATTCATATGTAGAAATTCTACATTTACAGGAGTTGAACATGGTTAAGGGATTAAAAAATAAAGTCGCTTTAGTGACTGGGGCAGCCCAAGGCATTGGCCGTGGGATCGCCCTGCGCTTGGCGCAAGAAGGGGCACATATTGCATTAGTTGACATGAAACAAGATCGACTCAACGATGTGCAGCAGGAAATTCAAGCTTTAGGTGTAAATGCGAGCACATTTATTGCTGATGTAAGTGACCGCGAGCAAGTGTATGCTGCTATAAATCATGCTGAGCAGACACTTGGTGGGTTTGATGTCATGATTAATAACGCTGGAATTGCACAAGTTCAAGCGATTGCTGATATCACACCTGATGAATTTCAAAAAATTGTTGATATTAATATTGGTGGCGTGCTGTGGGGAATACAGGCTGCTGCTGCAAAATTCAAGCAACGCCAACATAAAGGAAAAATCATTAATGCTTGCTCAATTGCAGGCCACGACGGATTTGCTTTACTCGGTATTTACTCGGCAACCAAATTTGCGGTACGAGCACTTACCCAAGCTGCGGCAAAAGAATATGCCAGTCACGGTATTACGGTAAATGGATATTGTCCCGGAATTGTCGGAACTGACATGTGGGTTGAAATTGATAAACGTTTTGCTGAAATTACCGGTGCCGCTATAGGTGAAACTTATAAAAAATATGTGGAAGGCATTGCTTTAGGTAGAGCCCAAACACCAGATGATGTAGCTGCATTAGTTGCTTTTCTGGCAAGTGAAGATTCGGACTATATAACGGGTCAATCCATTTTAACGGACGGCGGAATAGTCTATCGCTAAAACAACATCCTGATTTGAGGGAGATAATAATGAAAGCAGCGCGTTTTTATGACAGAGGTGATATCCGTATTGAAGATATTCCTGAACCAGAAGTCACTCCCGGCACTGTAGGCATTAAGGTAGCCTGGTGTGGAATCTGTGGTACAGATTTGCACGAATTTATGGAAGGACCAATTTTTATTCCACCGTGTGGACATCCGCATCCTATTTCAGGCGAATCTGCGCCGATTACTATGGGACATGAGTTTTCAGGTGTGGTTTATGCCGTAGGTGAAGGTGTCGATGATATTGAAATTGGTCAGCATGTAGTCGTAGAGCCTTATATTGTGGCTGATGATGTGCCGACTGGACCGGGCGATAATTATCATCTTTCCAAAAATATGAACTTTATTGGTTTAGGCGGTCGTGGCGGTGGCTTATCGGAGAAAATTGCGGTTAAACGCCGTTGGGTGCATCCAATTTCCAATAAAATTCCACTGGATCAGGCAGCCTTAATTGAACCGTTATCGGTGGGTCATCATGCTTTCGTACGTAGTGGTGCAAAGGCCGGTGATATTGCACTGGTTGGCGGTGCGGGGCCAATTGGTTTATTGCTTTCGGCAATTTTAAAAGCGAAAGGGCTTAAGGTCATCATTACCGAACTAAGTGCCAAACGTAAAGAAAAAGCCAAAGAGTCGGGTGTTGCAGATTATATTTTAGACCCGTCAGAAGTTGATGTTGTTTCTGAGGTCATGAAAATTACTAATGGAGAGGGTGTCGATGTCGCGTTTGAATGTAGTAGCGTTAACAAGGTGTTAGATACTTTGGTTGCGGCAGTGAAACCAACAGGCGTTATAGTTATTGTTTCGATTTGGAGCCACCCAGCATCAATTAATGTGCACAGTGTTGTAATGAAAGAGCTCGATGTAAGAGGCACAATTGCCTACGTAAATGACCATCAAGAAACCATTAAACTGGTCGAAGAAGGTAAAATAAATCTGGAACCTTTTATTACGCAGCGCATTCAACTTGATGATTTGATTTCACAAGGTTTTGAAACCTTAATTCATAACAATGAGTCAGCCGTTAAGATTATTGTACATCCATAAACAGACACTTAAACCTATAAAAAAGAGCGATGATTCGCTCTTTTTTATTAAAGTAAATTGTTGTTTTGGGCTTCAATAATAGGCGGTAATGGCTGTCCTAAAGAGCTTAGAGACTCCCGCTCAATCAAACGCACAATTGAATCGAGCGGTAAATCATTTTCTTGCAAACCGAAAGGTTCTTCAATTTGAGCGCTTAAGGCATCTAAGCCTAAAAACATATAAGCGATTAAACCCACAATCAGCGGTGTCCAAATACCTAAAGCTGCTTCAAGGCTAAACGGTAATATAAAACAGAAACAGTAAACAGCACGATGCAAAAGTACTGAATATGAGTAGGGTAAAGGTGTCCCAGCAATACGGTCACAACCCGCTTGAATATTACCTAGCTCAACAATATGGCGTGTCAGAGTGCCATAGATAATGTCACTAATTTCGCCGTCTTTTAGAGCTTTGACTAAATCTTTTTGAATATTTTCGAGTACAAATTGAGGTGCATTAATATGCTCATTTAAATAATTAAGTGAAGAGTTATTTAAATAGGCATGCTCAAGAAATTTGGTGGGTTCGACTGTTTGTTGACGTAGTCGATCACGCAACAAGTTACTAAAAATTAAGACCTGATGAATTAAATGTTCACGTTGTTCATTAGATAAAACATGGCTATCTCTAACAATATGTCTGGCATTGGCAATTAAAGCACCCCAGAGCTTGCGACCTTCCCACCATCGGTCATAACACGCGTTATTTCTAAAACCCGTACAAATCGAAAGAATCACGCCAAAGATGGTAAATCCGATCGCGGGTACGGTAGGAATTTGAATCCAATGATAATAAGAGAGCCAGACCACACATGCTGAAATAAGTACCACAAAACTCAGTGCTGGCAAGACCTTCGGTAAAATTGTTCCTTTCCAAGCAAATAATAATTTAAATACATTGCTTTTATCACGAACAATCATATAAAGCCTTTGAACTAACGAACCTAACCAAGTGCAATATGATACGCCTTAGAAGAGCTAAATACCTAGCTAAAGCTTATGTTTTTGTCTGTATCGCCAAAGAGTAGTGCGGCTAATTCCAAAAATATTCGCGACCATATTCAGGTTATGATTATATTTTTCTAAAGCGGCTTGCACATTTTCTGGACTAAGCTCTGCATTTGTCTCGGGTAATTTAACGTAATCCTCTGCATTTAAGAGTTCATTTGGTAAGTCTTCGATTTCAATTTCATCTTTACCATTTGCCATGGTTAAAGCATAAAGCAGAGTGTTTTTAAGCTCACGAACATTTCCTGGCCAGTCATAGTTCAATAAAACTTGCATGGCTTTTTGATTGACATGTCGAGGCATTGTATCGAGTTGGGTTGAGCTCTCTTTTAAAATCTGATCGACAATAAGAGGAATATCGACTTTTCTCTCTCTGAGTGGTGGTATGAAAATTGGAATTACGCGTAGACGGTAGAGTAGATCATGACGGAAACGCCCAGCCTTAGCCTCTTCCCGTAAAGCTTTATGTGTTGCTGTAATAATGCGGACATTAGCCTGAATTGGTTTTTCACCACCTACAGGAGTAAATTCACCTGTTTCTAACACCCGTAATAATTTAGCCTGAAGCTCTAAAGGAATCTCGGCAATTTCATCCAGAAACAGCGTTCCACCAGCGGCACGTTCAAACACACCTTTATGGTCACGAATTGCTCCCGTAAAAGCACCTTTCACATGCCCAAAGAGTTCACTTTCTAAAATATTAGAATTTAAAGCTGCACAGTTAATGGCAACAAAGATCTTATTTTTACGCTGGCTATAATCATGAATTGCTTTTGCTACAAGTTCTTTACCGCTACCAGATTCACCGCGTACGAGCACTGGAAACTCAGTAATTGCCACTCTTTGAATAATTGAAAACATACGAGTCATTTCTGGTGAACAACTATTGAAAACTTTAGCCAAGTCTTGCAATTGTTCTGTTAGCTCTACTTCATCAACAATATCATTCTCTATGCTAACGGGCTGTAGAATATGCAATTTCCCGATAATTCGATGCTCTGCGATGTAAATATCATGTTCTTGATAGATAAATCGCTTTCTCATTTTAGGAGTATTAACTTCGAGATATTGATTGTGATGGTCTTGAGTAAGCGCTGCCATGTTCTCAACAGAAATATCATCTGTATTAAATTTATAGTGAATTGCTTGAGTCGTTGTGTCTGCTAAAAACAGACTCGCATTTGGGAATAGAGCTTTAAGCTGCTCAAATAAAATAAAAAAATCTTGTTCTGACTCAAAATTTAACTTTGCCATTTCATATGTTTCACAATCGTTTCATTGAAACATACTTGAGTTTCATAGGAACATCAAGCTGAGTTCATTTTCTAAGTTTAGTTTTACTTATTATTTTAAAATTTTGATTTTTATATTTATTATTTAATTTTAAATAATTGGCATCTTATTTGCAAAATATAGGAAAGAAATAAATTATTAGGGTATAAATCATGTTCTTTAAGCAGTTTTTTGAAAAAGAAAGTTCGACTTATACATATATGCTTGGATGTGAAGAAACACGAGAGGCTGTTTTAATTGATCCAGTCGCATCAGATATAGAGATTTATGCAAAAGAATTAGAGCAGCATCAATTTACGCTCATCTATACCTTAGATACTCATGTTCATGCAGACCATATTACCGCTGCAAATTTACTTCGTGAACGTTTCCATTGCAAATCGGTTTTACACCGAAACTCAGAAGTAAGTTGCGGAGATATTTTAATTACTGATGGTTGCATGATTAAAGTTGGCAATCTCAGTATTGAAGCGCGTTACACACCAGGTCATACCAATGCTTGTACGAGTTACCTAGTTGGAAACATGATTTTCACTGGTGATGCATTATTAATTGACGGCTGCGGTCGAACTGACTTCCAGCAAGGTAATGCAGGTACACTTTATGACAGTATTCATAAACAACTTTTTAGCCTGCCTGACGAGACTATTGTGTATCCGGGACACGACTATAAGGGTCGTCTGTCTTCAACAATTGGTTATGAACGCTTAAATAATTCACGTCTAGGTCAGAATCGCTCGCGTGAAGATTTTATTAAATTAATGAATAACTTAAATCTGCCATATCCAAAACAAATCGATAAAGCACTTCCTGCTAATCAGGCTTGCGGCTCAATTTCACAATTATAAGGTGGCAATATGGAACTTAAACGAGTTAATCAAGATTTTTATGTTGCTGGCCAGATTACTGCCAACGATATTGTAAAAATTGCAGACCAAGGAATAAAAACTCTGATATGTAACCGTCCAGATGGAGAAGGTGCAGATCAACCTAACGTGATTGAAATTGAAGAAGCAGCTCAGCGACATGGCCTAAACGTAATCTATCAGCCTGTTATCAGTGGTAAAGTTACCGATCAACAAGTTACCGAGTTTAAGCAGCTTTATCAGAATGCTCAGAAGCCCGTTTTAGCATATTGTCGCTCTGGTATGCGTGCAATCAGTTTATGGGCTTTGGCTGAAGTTGCTCCATCAGATGCAGCACTGTTAGTTGAGTCGGGTAATAAGCTTGGGTTTAACTTAAAAGGCTTGGTGCCACGTATTTTAAAACGTGATCATGAACCAGCCACAATTCCTTGTTATAGCGTTGTGATTGTTGGCGCTGGGGCAGCAGGAATTTCTGTAGCGTCGAGTCTTTTATGTCGTGAACCTCATTTAGATATTGTCATTATTGATCCCGCAGATACACATTATTATCAACCGGGCTGGACCATGGTTGGTGGCGGTATTTTTAAACCTCAAGTAACCGCACGTTCAATGGCAAGTGTGATTCCTTCAAAAGTGAAATGGATGAAAGCAGCAGTTGCTGGATTCGATCCTGAGCATAATCAAGTTATTTTGGAAGGATGCCAACCCATTCAATATAAAGCCTTAGTCGTCTGTCCTGGTTTAAAACTGAATTGGCATGGAATTGAAGGTTTAGTTGAAACCTTAGGTAAAAATGGGGTGACGTCTAACTATCGTTATGACTTGGCGCCGTATACATGGGAACTGGTGCAACAGCTAAACGGTGGAAAGGCAATCTTTACCCAGCCACCTATGCCGATTAAATGTGCCGGTGCTCCTCAAAAAGCAATGTACCTTTCAGCGGACTACTGGTTAAAGCAAGGCAAACTTAAAGATATCTCTATCCATTTTTATAACACTGGTGCTGTTTTATTTGGTGTGAAGGAATATGTACCTGCACTAATGCAATACGTTGAAAAATATGGTTCAGAACTTCATTTTAACCATCAACTTGTCAAAGTAGACGGGCCTGCAAAGAAAGCATGGTTCAAAGTGGTGAATGATGAAAATGCAGCATTGGTCGAAACAGATTTCGATATGTTGCATGTTGTTCCACCACAACAAGCGCCCGACTTTATTCGTGCAAGTACTCTTACTGATGAAGCCGGCTGGGTGAGTGTGAATCCTCAAACCCTACAACACACACAGCACGCCAATATTTTTGCTTTAGGTGATGTGATGAATGCGCCTAATGCCAAAACTGCTGCTGCGGCACGGGCACAAGCTCCGATTGTTGCTGTAAATGTTCTCGCACAACTGAACGGTGAGCAAAACTTCTGCGAGTACAACGGCTATGGCTCATGTCCACTTACGGTAGAACGAGGAAAAATCGTTCTGGCTGAGTTTGGCTACGGCGGCAAATTACTTCCAAGTTTTCCAAAATGGATAATTGATGGGCAAAAACCTTCCCGTTTGGCTTGGCTGCTTAAAGAGCAGATTTTACCGCCAATTTACTGGCAAGGCATGCTCAAGGGCCGTGAGTGGATGGTCAAACCTGAGCGAGGATAAACAAAGCAACGCTTTGTCCGAGCGCAAGTCGAGAGCTGTGCTCGAGTGGAAGAGGATAAGTAAAGCAATGCTTTACCCTGAGAAGCGACTAAAGCTTCGCAAGAAGACGAGAGCTGTGCTCGAGTGGAAGAGGATAAACAAAGCAACGCTTTGCCGTGAGAAGCGACTAAAGCTTCGCAAGAAGACGAGATCAACTCACTCATTAACCAGCAGTCTACTGCAAACGATGTATATGCAATTTTAGGCTTTTAATATGTTATTACTTGTCGTTGAAGGCATTGTGATTGGCTTTTTACTTGGTCTTACCGGTGCGGGTGGTGGCATTCTTGCTGTACCCGCGCTTATGACCAGTCAAGGCTGGAGCGTGGCGCAAGCTGCACCGATTGGGTTATTAGCAGTTGCGCTATCTACACTCATTGGAACTATTGAAGGCTTATTTAAAAAGATTGTTCGTTATCGTGCTGCGATCTGGATTGCCTTAATTGGTGCTCCTATGGCACATATCGGCATTTTAATAGCCAACGCGATTTCACCTGTTTGGCTCATGTTAATGTTTAGCTTGGTCATGTTTACAGTGGGCTATCGACTTATCAGTAACCGAGTTTCAGATTTTCATAACCCGCCGTGTCAGGTCAACCCAAGTACGGGACGCTTTATCTGGAATTTTAAAACTGGTGGTGTGCTTGCGAGCATCGGGATTATTGCTGGGCTTTTAACTGGTATGTTAGGGGTTGGAGGCGGCTTTGTAATTGTACCCGCGCTTAGAAAAGTCACAAATTTGGATATGCATAGCATTGTTGCAACCTCACTTATGATTATTTTCCTGATTAGTGGCATGAGTATTGTGATGCATATTGCAGAGGGCTTTCACTATCCAGTAGCAATCACTAGTGCGTTTGCACTCGCATGTGCATTCGGTATGTTATTAGGACGCCGAGCTATTCGGTTTATTCCGTCTGCAATTGTACAAAAGGTCTTTGCTTTAATGGTTTTTGCTGTCGCAATTTATATAGTTATTAAGATTGTTAATCTAACAAATATCTGAGCGATATAGTATTTTAACCTTCTCTATAAGTAGCAATTTTTCCAAGATGAGATATTAAAATTATCTTTGGAAAATTGATTTAAACCATTTAAATTTTGAGAAAGTGAAATGAAGCGAATTAATGTGGCAATTTGTGGTTTCGGACGGATTGGGCAACAAATTGCAGAGCTTCTTTTAAATCGATCGACCTACTATAAACAAAAATATCAAATTGATGCCCGTTTAGTGGGCGTCTGCAACTCATCATCAGGTTTAATTGATCAAGAAGGTTTACAAGCTTCAAAGTGGCTAGATAAAACAAAATATCAAGTAGGTCTAACTGAGCAAAAGTTTTTAGAACAGGTTCAAGCAGAGGTCATTATTGAGACAGGGCCAAGTGACTATATGACAGGTGGGAAAGGCCTATTTTATTTAAATTATGCTTTAACACATAGTATGAATGCGATAGCAGTATCTAAAGGCGCGTTAGTCGTAGATGGTAAAAAATTAATTAACTTGGCACATCAGCAGAATAAAAAACTATTTTTTAGCGGTGCAACGGCTGCGGCCTTACCGACGGTTGATTTGTTTGAATATAACTTGGCGGGCTGCCAAATTTTAGAAGTTGAAGGTGTGTTTACAGGCACCACGAATTTTATTTTGAATGATATGTTGCAACATGAATGCGCATTTACAGAATCTCTTGAAAAAGCTCAAGCAAAAGGTATTGCGGAACCTGACAGTTCTTTCGATGTAGATGGATGGGATACTGCTGCAAAAATTACGATACTAGCCAATACTGTTTTAGGAGCTGATGTAAAAATTCAGGATATTCCAAGACAAGGAATTAGTCATGTTACGACTGAACATATTCGTGATTGGAAAAAAGAAAATGTAATTCCTCGTCTGGTTGGTTTTATCCATATTAAAAATCTGCAAATTCAAACAGGTGTTGAATTAAGGTTAGTCCCAGCAAATCATCCGTTTGCTCATCTGCAAGGTTCTAATAAATGTATTCGGGTGTTAACGCAAGAAATGGGGGAATTTGTTGTCAGTGGAGGGGCATCTGCGCCATTAGCCACAGCAGCCGCGGCTTTAAAAGATTTTGAGTTGATGCTAAAAACGGGCTGCTAAAATTAATTATGATTTATAAAAAAAGCAGGCTTTTATGCCTGCTTCTCACAATTTTTTTGACTGCTAAATAACTTCTTTCCAATTTCAAACTTACTAAACATTAAGTAGTTACCAAGTAAGATGAGTAAAATTCCAAATACAGCATTTAAAGTCCACTCGTATCCTTCAAAGAAAGTAGAAACTGTTAAAGCAACTAAAGGAAAGAGCAACGTACTATAGGCTGCTTTGGCTGCGCCAATTCGTCCGACTAGAGAAAAATAAGCAGAGAATCCAATAACCGTGCCAAATACAGCTAAGTATAGTACCGAGCTTAAAAATGGGAAATTCATCGGCGGCATTAAATCTTGTCCTGTAAATAATGCCAGAATTAACATCACCAATGCGCCATATGTCATGGCATAACAGTTTGTTGAAAAGATATTTAGTCCACGTTTTTGGTGTCTAACACTAATCATGTTCCCTAAAGAAAAGCCGTAAGTGCCTATTACACATAGCCCAATACCCATTAATAACTGCGCATTAAACTGGCTATTAATCAGGTCATGCCAAAACAGTAAAACAATACCACTTAGGCCCAAAAGTGCAGCTGGCGCAAAGTTTGGGGAAGGTTTCTGCTTAAAAAAGATAAGCGCATTAATGGCATTAAAGAAAACGGCCATCGAAAAAATGACAGACTCTAAACCGCTATTTACATATTTAACCGCAGTATAAAAACAAATAAAGTTTAGGCCAAAAACACAAAGTCCTTGCAGCATACAGAACAAGTGATCTTTTAAAGCAATTCGCTGTAATTTTCCTGAAAATAGTAAAACAACCCAAAGTAATAAGGCTGAAATAGCAAAACGCCATAAAATTGCGACAACGGGTGTTGCATAATGGCTTTGAACGGCAATTCCAATCCATGTTGTTCCCCAAATCAACACCACCGCAACATAGAGTAAAATATTCATAACTTCATCCTCGATTACCAAGCTTAAGTATCTAGGAATCCTTCATTTTTCACGTATATATTCTTGTGTTGTACATGCAAGATCTTGCGTTTTTTATAGATCTAAACTAGCTGAATTTTGCTGAATATGGTTAACTTAAGCTCAATCATATTCGTTTTAATTTTGCATGGCTTATCAAACTTTAGAACAGCTACAGCAGTCTAAAGCCAAGCTTCACGAAACTGTGGTGCTTGATGAAAATATGCAACTTGCATTTTGGTCTAATCAGCAAGATCGTGTAAGTGTCTGTAGCGATCACCACACTTTAAGTCTTTATATTCAAGATGGTTATGAAAGCTATCAAAAAACACCTGCAGGCTGGAAAAATGGCGGTGGACCAGGTCGTTTTTGTTTGTTGCCTGAACATCAGGAGTCGACTTGGGACATACGTGGTGGGCTTAAATTTGTCCACTTGTATTACACCGATCAACATTTGCGTGATGTTGCTGAAAAAATATGGGACAAAGAGCCGAATCAAATTGAACTAAACGAAGTTGTCTTTAATGACGATGAACGGATTCGGGCGTTATATCAATTTTTCTTATTAGATTGCGATTGGCAAGATTCTTCAAATCATTTGCAAATGAGTACAACGGCAAGTTTATTGTTGAATCACTTAATTCGAAAATATAGCAGTGTTCAATGGCAACAGCCTACTATCAAGGGTGGGCTGGCACCTCATAAACTCAAATATATTCAGGAATGGATTGAAGATCATCTAGATCAGGCACTCACTTTGTCTGATTTGGCGAATGTTGTGAATTTAAGCGAATACCATTTTGCTCATATGTTTAAACAGTCCATGAATATGGCGCCTCACCAATATGTCATGCAAAGACGCTTAACCAAGGCCAAAGGGCTAATTCAGTCATCTCAGCTTTCTTTGCAAGATATTGCCCTAGTATGTGGGTTTAGTTCAGCAAGCCATTTAAGTCATCGCTTTAAACAATTTTATGGCATGAGTCCTTCTCAGTTACGTTAAGTGTCTAATGTAATTGGTTTCTCCTGAGCTGCATCAAATGCAGCTCTTGCCGCATCAATATCCGCAATATGCTGCTGAGCCCATTGGCCTAAAGCAATTACAGGTTCTGTAAGTGAATGGCCCAGTGGAGTTAATTCATATTCAACATGAGGTGGAACTACAGGATAAACCGTACGTTTAACCAACCCATCTCGTTCTAAACCACGCAAACATAATGTAAGCATACGCTGCGATATTCCATTGATACGTCTCTTTATTTCAGAAAAGCGATGAGGATGTGATGCAAGTGTCATTACAATGAGTATACTCCATTTCTCTCCAACTCTAGCCAACACTTGACTGACTCTTTGGCAATCTGAACTCTGGATATCATGAGGTATGGTTACAGTCATATTACTTGGTTCCCTAAATGTGCCTTCTTGTACATAAGAATAATAGTAGTAACATAATTAGCTCAAGTAACAATTTTATACTGTAGGTATAAGCGATGAAACTACTTCAAATTGACACAAGTATTTTAGGTGAGCAGTCTGTTAGCCGCCAACTCACCTCATCTGTTATTCGTCAGCTCAGCACAGCTTATCCAGATGCAGAAATTATTCATCACGATTTTGCTTTAGAGCCAATTCCTCATTTGTCTGATGCTGAGTTTTTAGCATGGCAAGGTGTTGAACCTAATAATGAAACAGCGCAACAACGTGTTGCAAGAAACACCCAATATTTGGATGAGTTCTTATCGTCAGATATCGTTGTAATTGGCGCACCTATGTATAACTTTAGCTTCCCATCACAGTTAAAAGCGTGGCTTGACCGTCTATCTGTTGCTGGTAAAACATTCCGTTACACGGAAAACGGTCCTCAAGGTTTAGTAGAGGGGAAACGTGTCATTATAGCTTCTTCGCGTGGTGGTGTGTATTCAGAAGGTTCACCAGCCGAAGCTTTAGACTATCAAGAAACTTATATCAAAGCGTTTTTCAATTTTATTGGGGTGACTGATATCACTTTTGTGCGCGCCGAAGGAATCGCTTTCGGACCAGAAGCACGTCAAGCTGCCTTAGATAATGCAGCAGCGCAAATTGCCCAGTTAGCAGGTTAAAAATATAAATAGCCGAACAGTAATGGGACTGTTCGGCCTTATTGAGATTATGATTTTAAGAAATCAATTCAATCAGTAAATAACTAGAAGAAAGTGACAGCGAGCCCAACCAGTGCCGAAGCAAAAATGACATACAGCACGTTAATGTTAAATCGGAATAAAGCAATAAATGCAGCTACAGTAATGAGGGCTGCGACAATATCAAAATGGCCTGAAAAACCCTGTGGCCATAACACGTGATAACTAAAAAATAGTGCTAAATTTAAAATGACACCGACCACAGCCGAGGTAATTGCAGTGAGGGGTGCAGTAAATTTAATTTCGTTATGTGTAGATTCAATAATCGGTGCACCCGCAAAAATAAAGATAAATGAAAATAGAAAGGTAAACCAAGTCACAATGACTGCACCGAGTGCTCCAGCAAAAAATAAATGCTCAGAGCCTAGTAATGAATGATTTACACCTCCTAAAAAACCAACAAAGGCAACGACCATAATCAGTGGACCGGGTGTAGTTTCACCAAGTGCCAATCCATCAATCATTTGTGTAGGTGAAAGCCATCCAAAATGATTGACAGCCCCTTGATAGACATAAGGTAAAACCGCGTAAGCGCCCCCAAACGTAAGCAGCGCAGCTTTAGTGAAAAACCAAGCCATTTGGGTATAGGAATGATGCCATCCAAAATATGCGCCTAAAGCTAAAATTGGCAATAACCATAAAGCAATTGCCACAAAAATAAGTTTAGCTAACCGTGACCAATGGAATTTAGCGTGCTCTGGTGTTGGGGTATCATCATCAATATATGCCGGGCCATAATCTTTTTGACTGGCCTTATGTCCGGCCGCTGAGGAAAATAGTTCCGGATATTTTTTACTTGTTAAATAGCCAGCAATACCAGCTGATAAAACGATAAGTGGGAAAGGAAGTTTTAAGACAAAAATGGCAAAAAACGCTGCAATTGCGACGACCCATAAAAACTTATTTTTAAGCGAACGACTGCCTATGCGGTAAGTTGCATGAAAGACAATTGCAGTGACGGCAGGCTTTATCCCGTAAAAGATACCTGCAATAACAGGCACATCTCCAAATTTTATATAAACCCAAGATAGTCCAATTAAAATAAATAATGAGGGCAATACAAATAGAATACCTGCAACCAATCCTCCCGCAGTTCTATGCATAAGCCAACCAATGTAGGTTGCTAACTGCTGCGCTTCAGGACCGGGTAACAACATGCAGTAGTTCAGTGCATGTAAAAATCTTTTTTCTGATATCCAGCGCTTTTGTTCAACCAGTTCCTGATGCATCACAGCGATTTGTCCAGCTGGCCCCCCAAAGCTAATAAAACCAAGCTTGAGCCAAAATAAGAAGGCTTGCCAGAAGGTGACTTGTTCCACTGAATCATCAGGGGTATTTAATTGTTTTTGTTGCATATTATCCCCTAAAAAATAATATTAATTTTTACGTTTATGGCATAACGGAGTATGTTTTATAGCATAACAAACACAAATGTATTTTTTATGATAACCATTCAACTTTTATAGATAACTATTTATTAATTTGTTGATATTAAATGAAATTATTTTTTTAACTAAAGTTATCGCTTTAAATTATTTCCAAAGCTGAAACATTTTAAACATTATTTGCTCAAGTTGTTATAACAGGTTGTGAGCCGTGAGCCAGCTACCCCAAGATCCAAAAAATCATAAGCCTCTTTACGATCAGTTAAGGGAACTCATCCTGAACAAAATTGTAAATGGTGAATATGCCGTGTTGAGCCAAATTCCATCTGAAAATGAGTTTGCTGAACAGTTCGGTGTAAGCCGAATCACAGTTCGCCAAGCACTCAACCAATTACAGTTAGAAGGCTATATTTTTAAGGTGCCGGGTAAAGGGACCTTTGTAAGTAAGCCAAAAACGTTCCAGAACATCTCAAGTTTGCAGGGTTTTGCAGAAGCAATGTCATCTGCTGGTCACGAAATTTTAAACCGTGTCATCTCCGCCGAGCTTAAGCAGATCCCGATGCACGTTGTGCCCAAATTAAAGTTACCTGTTAAAGCCAATGTGTATGAAATTCAACGTGTCCGTTTACTCAACCGTCAGCCAGTGTCGTATGAGTTGACTTATTTGCCTGAACATATTGGTTTGAAGCTTAAAGAGAAAGCGATTGATTTACGTACAACCGATATTTTCAAGGCATTAGAACAAGAGTGCGATATTCCTTTGGGACATGCGGATTTAAGCATTGATGCCACGGTAGCGGATGAAGAATTAGCAGCTTTGTTGCAAGTCGAAATCGGAACTCCTGTATTACGCGTTGAACGTTTGACTCATGACGCAAATGGCCAACCGATTGACTATGAATATCTCTATTTCTCAGGCGATACCTTCCAGTACCGTTTACGTATTCATCGTTAATAACTCAAATAAAAATAAGGAATATTCAATGGAAACTAAATATCTTGAGTTCGATATTGTGGTGATTGGTGGTGGAACTGCAGGGCCAATGGCTGCGATTAAAGCCAAACAAGAAAACCCGAATTTAAAAGTCTTGCTCATTGAAAAAGCGAATGTAAAACGTAGTGGGGCGATTTCAATGGGAATGGATGGACTGAATAATGCTGTTATTCCGGGCTACGCAACACCTGAGCAATACACCAAAGAAATTACCATTGCTAATGATGGGGTAGTTAACCAAACCACTGTATATGCATATGCGAAGCATAGTTTCACAACCATTCAACAGCTCGATCAATGGGGTATTAAGTTTGAAAAAGATGAGACGGGCGAATTTGCAGTAAAAAAAGTACATCACATGGGGGCATATGTTTTACCAATGCCCGAAGGCCATGACGTTAAAAAAGTTTTATATCGTCAGTTAAAGCGTGCTCAAGTCAAAATTAATAATCGGATTGTCACTACGAAGCTTCTAAAAAATGAGCAAGGTGCAATCAATGGTGTACTCGGTTTTGACTGTCGTAGTGGTGTCTTTTATGTCATTAAAACGAAAGCTGCCATTTTATGTTGTGGTGCCGCAGGGCGTTTAGGTTTGCCAGCTTCCGGCTATTTAATGGGCACCTATGAAAACCCAACCAATGCAGGTGACGGCTATGCAATGGCATACCATGCAGGTGCTGAGCTTGCTAACTTAGAATGCTTCCAGATTAATCCATTGATTAAAGACTATAACGGCCCAGCTTGTGCCTATGTGACTGGTCCTTTAGGAGGTTATACCGCTAACAGTAAAGGTGAACGTTTCATTGAATGTGACTACTGGAGTGGTCAAATGATGTGGGAGTTTTACCAAGAACTGGAAAGTGGTAATGGTCCTGTTTATTTAAAAGTAGATCATCTGGCCGAAGAGACCATTCAAACCATCGAAGAAATCTTGCATACCAATGAGCGCCCAAGCCGTGGACGTTTTCATGAGGGCCGAGGAACCAATTACCGTCAAGATATGGTGGAAATGCATATTTCAGAAATTGGTTTCTGTAGCGGGCACAGCGCTTCTGGCGTATGGGTCAATGAAAAAGCTGAGACTTCAGTTAAAGGATTATACAGTGCTGGCGATATGGCTGCTGTACCTCACAATTATATGCTTGGTGCATTTACCTACGGATGGTTTGCAGGTGTAAATGCTGCGCAATACGTGAATGCAGTTGAAGATAGTGAATTAAACCAAAGCGAAATAGAAGCAGAAAAAGCTCGAATATTTGCGCCACTGAATTGCTCAGAAGGTTTACCTCCAGAGCAAGTGGAATATAAGCTGCGCCGTTTTGTAAATGACTATTTGCAACCCCCTAAAACTCGCCAAAAAATGGAAATTGGGCTCAAGCGTTTTGAAGAAATCAAACAAGATATTAAGCGAATTTCTGCCAGAAACCCACATGAGCTGATGCGTGCCGCTGAAGTTTCTTTTATTCGAGATTGCGCGGAAATGGCAGCAAGAGCTTCACTGTTTAGAGAAGAAAGCCGCTGGGGACTGTACCACTATAGAGCAGATTTCCCTCAAAAGAATAACTCGGATTGGTTCTGTCACACGCATTTGAAAAAAGATGAACACGGCAATATGGTCAGTTTCAAAAAACCAATCGAGCCTTATGTGGTTCCGATTAATCAAGATGAAGCTGTGTCGTATGACCGTTTACGCATTCAAAAAGACGTTGCTCTAGCAGACTAAATAAATCAGGAACTCAAATCATGGCTTTTATTTTTAAAGAAGTTCAACACCGTACTGTCGCACCCGTCATTATCGATGAAGATAAATGTATTGCTGATAAAGGATGTACTGTCTGTGTAGATGTTTGTCCAATGGACTTATTGGCAATCGATCCAACAACTCAAAAAGCTTTCATGCAGTTTGATGAATGTTGGTATTGCATGCCTTGTGAAAAGGACTGCCCAACAGATGCAGTCAAAGTAAATATCCCATACCTACTCAAATAATTAATTTGGAATACGTAACATGAGACAAAATAAATTGATCAATAAAAAACTATTACTCAGTAGCTTAATTGGTGCCATGGTACTCGGCACTTTGGGGTGCGGCAGTAAAACAGAAACTGTGCGTGTCGCCATTGGTACACAAGACACGACCATTAACTGTGCAACAGGTGGGTTGCTCATTCGTGAATTGAATTTATTACCAAAATATTTACCCAAAGATGGTGAATACAAGAATGTTAAATATGACATTCAATGGAAAAATTTTACCTCTGGTGCACCACTTACCAGTGAGATGGTGGCTGGACGTCTAGATTTGGGAGCAATGGCAGACTTTCCTGCTGTTAATAATTTAGCAGCATTTAAAAAAGCTGGAAAAGAAAGCATATTTTTAGCACCGTTATCAGGCAGTATTAATGGTAGCGGTAATGCGATTGTTGTTCCAATTGATTCAAAAGTCACTTCACTTAAAGAGCTAAAGGGGCAGACTATTTCTGTACCTTTTGCCTCAACTGCTCATGGACTTTTGCTACGAGCAGTTCAAGCTGAAGGTTGGCAACTTGATAAAGATATTAAAGTGATAGCTCAGGCACCAGAAGTGGCGGGACCTGCATTAAAAAGTCATAAGATCGCTGCGCATGCTGACTTCGTACCATTTGGAGAGTTATTTGCTTACCAAGGTTTTGCCAAAAAAATCTATGATGGTTCACAAGCAAAATCACCAACATTTCATGGTTCGCTTGCCAGCAAGGATTATGCACAGCAGCATCCAGAAGTTATAAAGGCTTATTTACAGGCAACTATTGAAGCAAATCGATTGATTCGGGAACAACCAGAAAAATATAGTGAACTTATTGCTGAAAAAACAGGTATTCCTGCCGAAGTTGTTTATCTGTTTCATGGTCCACTAGGTCTGCAAACTCGTGACTTAACGTGGAAACCTGAATATCGAAAAGCGACTCAAATTGCGATAGATACCTTAAAAGTTTTAGGAAAAAATGACGGTACGCTTGATGTAAATAAATTTATTGATGACCAATATATTAAGGACGCATTTCAAGCATCTGGACTTAATTACAGCCAGCAATTGGCTGACTATACAAAATCACCTTTGGTTGCCAATGACGCTTTAACTGGCCAACCCATCAAGACATTTGATCGGGTGACTCAAATTTGGGTAAAGGGTGAAGAAAAAGTTCGTAGCTACGAAACGCCTGAGCATGCTTTTTCTGATTTAAAGAAAATACAAGCAGCTGGAAAAACGGTACGTGTGGTTTATAGCCAAGATCATCAGTCCGACATTAAGTTACTTGCCAATTTGGCATGGTATGCCACAGATAAAGCAGGACAAATTCAGGCCTTTTTATTAAAAGATGATGCTGAAAAATGGGCTAAACAACAGGGCGGAAAAGTATATGACTTTAAAGCTATTCAGCTTGTAACACAGAGCTGATGTGTTGTCTTACCTAATAAGCAGGAGGTGACGAATGAGTAGTTTAGTCCAGACAAAACCTAAAAACCAAAGTATATTTTTGATTAAATTTTTTCAGCAGTTGAGGTTATATCCAACGCATTTAAAAAACTATGCCATTGCTTTTACATCTATAGCTTTTTGGATAGTCATTTGGCAGGGACTTGCTCAGTTTAAAATAAATTTAGGTATTGTGAACTTTAGCAATGTCCCGACACCTTTAGATGTCATTCATGCGCTATGGGCTTTTTTTCAACTCAGCACTGCGTTTGAACATGTCGAATCTAGTGTATTTCGTGTAGTGGTTGGTTTTGTGCTTGCGGCTCTAATTGGTGTAGGCATTGGTTTGTTGGCAGGACGTTATCAAAAACTGGCTGCCTTTCTAATGCCACCATTAGAAGTATTACGTCCAATACCAGCAGTTGCATGGATTCCTTTAGCAATTCTGATTTTTCCATCCTCAGAAGCGTCTATGATTTTTATTACGTTTATTGGGGCTTTATTTCCAATTTTATTAAACACCGTACATGGTGTTGGTGCAGTTGATCCACGACTCGTTGCATCTGCAAAAAGTCTAGGTGCTTCTGATCTTGCCATTATTCATGAAGTCATTATTCCGGGGGCATTACCGAATATTATTACTGGTTTATCCATTGGAATGGGTACTTGCTGGTTCTGTTTAGTGACTGCCGAAATGATTTCGGGGCAACATGGAATTGGATACTTCACATGGGAATCTTTCACCTTGCAAAACTATAGCAATATCGTGGTTGGCATGGTGCTAATAGGAGCGTTAGGTATGTTTAGCAGTACATTGGTGCGTGTGATTGGAAACCGATTTACTCCATGGTATCAACTAAGGAAGTCTTAAAATGTCAATTACACAAGGCCATGTAAGTATTCAAAATCTATCTCTACATTTAGGGCAAACTAAAAATCGTTTTCAGGCATTAGATCGGGTTAATTTCGAAATACAACCAGGCGAGTTTATATGTCTACTTGGCCCATCTGGTTGCGGAAAATCCACATTATTAGGTGCTTTGGCAGGGCATTTACCGATTAGTTCTGGGTCTTTAACGGTCGATGATGAATCGATATTTGAACCGCATCCAGATAGAGGTTTGGTGTTTCAGCAACATACCTTATTTCCGTGGAAAAGCGTGCTCGAAAATATTGCCTTTGGTTTAAAAATGAAAGGCATCGCCAAGCAAAAGCGTATTGAACAAGCTCAGAAAATGATTGATCTGGTCGGACTTAAAGGTTTTGAACATAAATTTCCAGCTGAACTTTCTGGTGGCATGCAGCAACGAGTTGAAATTGCGAGAGTACTGATTAATCAACCTCGCATTTTATTAATGGATGAGCCTTTTGGTGCGTTAGATGCTCAAACTCGTTTAAAAATGCAAATGCTATTACTCGAAATTTGGCAAGAAATTCAAACGTCGGTTTTATTTATTACCCACGATATTGATGAGGCACTTTTTTTAGCCGATCGAGTGTTGATTATGAGCCATCGACCAGGGCGAATTATTGAAGAAATTCCACTTAAGTTTGAACGTCCACGGGATGTTGAGCTTGTAACGAGTAGTGAATTTACAGCCATTAAAAAACATTGCATCCGGACTTTAAAAGAAGCCACTCAACAAGAAGAGTTAAGCCGTTTAAATCCATTAGGGCTTGGAAAGAAATCACAAATTAAGGAATACGAATGAGTTTTTATTATCAAGCTTTAGATGATATCGATGAATATAATCAGGAATTTCTTGCGCCGCTCAATCATGCAGATGAAAAGATCCGCTTTGTTGCTTTAATGAATATTGGTGATGAAGAAAATCCAGATTTACTTCCGTGGCTGCATGCAGCACTACAACACGACTCTTCAGCTTTAGTTCGTGAAGAAGCGGCAAAAAAACTAGAAAGCTGGGAAGACTCAACCAGTTTGCAAGTATTGGCGCAAGCCTTATTTGATGCTGATCTGAATGTGAGACAAGCTGCCAGCCAGAGTTTAAGTGAAGTCAAAAATCCGGCATCGACCCAGATACTGGCACCGTATTTAAAGCATACGGATACTTTTGCTCTTGGGGCAATTCTGCGTGCTTTAAAACCTTTACGACCACAGCAATTATTTGAAGAGATATCTGCTTTGGTACACCACGAAGATGCATTTGTACGCCGTGAGGCAGTCAGTGCATTAAGTTGGTTACAACAAGACCAAGCAATTACGATATTGGCAAAAATTGCCGAAACAGATACAGATGATGAGGTCCGCCGTATTGCAACAGGTGGTTTGGCTTATAGTCAGAGTATATCCGCAGAGGTCATCCAAGCACTTCAACACTCTTTAACTTCGGAAAGTTGGCAACTAAGAGTGGAAGCTGCTCTTACGATTGGAAAATTACGTATTGTTCAGCTCGAAGCTCCTTTAATTCATGCTGTATCAGACTTGTATTGGCAAGTACGTATTGCAGCAGTACGGAGCTTGGGACTACTTAAATCACATCTGGCAGTTGCTCATTTGACTGAAAACTTTAAGCATGAAATTAGTAACTTGCGTAAAGAAGTCGCTTTAGCACTCGGTGAAATTGGTACAGCAGAAGCTCAGAAGCTATTGGAACAACATCAAAATGATCCAGATCCTGAAGTACGAAAAGCGATTCGTATTGGATTAAATCAAATTGGTGAGGTGAAGTATGCAAATCAGACCTGATATCCGTGTCGACACTATAAATAAGCAGGTTCACTTTATATGGACCGATGGCTCAAGCATATGTCTGAGTCATCAAAGTTTAAGGGAAATTTGCCCATGTGGCTTTTGCCGAGCGAAGCGGATTAAACAAATTAAAATAGAGCATCAAAATGTTGAAGTGACAGCTATGTTTGATCAAGGTTATGGTGCCCAAATTTGCTTTAGTGATGGGCATGATAAAGGGATTTTTCCGTGGGCTTTTTTAAAAGAATTTGCTAAGAGCTAAAAGATGCCTTCTGCTTGGGACAGAAGGCATCTTATTTAATTAATGATCATGTTCTAAATAATCTGGTTTTTTCGGAAGCGCAAGGCTACATAAGAAACAGATAATCAGCATGACAATCACATATATAAAGAAAGTGTTTTCAATTCCGGCAGCTTTAAACTGTAAGGCAACCGAAGGCGCAGAACCACCAAACAGCGCATTACCCACTGCATAAGAGAAACCTACACCTAAAGCTCGCACATGAGGTGGGAACATTTCAGCTTTTACCAAACCACTAATAGAAGTATAGAAGCTGAGTAACATCATCATAAAGATGAGTAGCAATGTAATGATGATTGGAGAATCTATATAGGCACGCATCCCGATCACCATGACGGGATAAATAAAAATGGCGGACAATAAGCTAAATGCCAACATTGAAGAGCGTCGCCCAATACGGTCTGAAATTGCACCAAATACAGGTTGAGCACACATATAGACAAATAGGGCAAAGGTCATGATATAACCAACGGTTTTTCCATCCATCCCTAAATTGGTTAAATAGGTTTTTGAATAAACAGTCTCTACATAAAACGTTAATGAACCAGCAGAAGTGTATCCAACTACCAATAAAAAGGTTTTCCAATGCTTTTTAAAGAGTTCTCTTAAGCTACCAGACTCTTTTCGTTCGCTGTCTTGATGAGAAAGTGTTTCTTCTAAACGACTACGTGCAAGCAAAGATAAGATTGCTGCGATACCACCAATAACAAATGGAATACGCCAACCGCCATCATGTAATTGTTGTTCACTTAAGAACGTCAACAAAATAACGCCCAGTAAGCTTGCAAGCAATTGACCACCAGAGAGAGTGACATATTGGAAAGATGAGTAAAAACCACGCTGACCTTTTAAGCCTAATTCACTCATATAAGTCGCAACGGCGCCATATTCACCACCCACTGATAAGCCTTGAAGTAAACGAACAAGGAGCAATAGAAAAGGGGCAAATAAACCGACTTGATCATAAGTAGGCAGGGCTGCAAATAAAAAGGAGCTTAAAGCCATCAGACAAATTGAAATGACCATCGATTTTTTTCGGCCATGTCGATCTGCAATACGACCAAATAACCAGCTTCCAATCGGACGCATAAAGAAGCTTGCGGCAAACACCCCCCAAACATAAATAGACTTGGTTGTGCTATCCATATCTGGCGCGGTTAAAGCTTGAGTAAAGTAAGCAGCAAATACTGCATAAATATAAAAGTCGAACCATTCGACTAAATTACCAGAGGCTGCGCCTACAATCCCACGTATCCTGCTACGTTTTTCTTCCTGAGTATATGTCATATTACTTCCATCATTTTGTAGACAAAAACTAGGAACTTTTTAGGTGGGCTAAACAGAAAATAGAATGAACTTTTTAAAAATCACTCAACCCTGAGCACGTCCTTAGAATTCCTAACCATTCATTTTTTCTAATTTTAAAATTCGATTCTAGTGAGATTATGTCCTTTTGTTCGATTTAAAGAGATTTTTACCAATGATCGAACACTTCCTTTCATTTAACTAAATAATTAATTGTTTTTAAAATCAGTAAGCTAATTTAATACCAGTATTTTTCTATTCTGTTTCTCCTTTTAAGTGCCATTTTGAGCTTAAGTGTATTTTGAATATTTGATAATACTTAAAAAGTTATAGTATCAATTCCCAAGAAAATAAAGGAAATTCATAGAATGATAAGTTGAAAAAAGTCGAACTAAATTCACTTAATCGAAAAAATATAGAATATGTTGTTTCTCAATATATGTAGCTGTATTCTTGCGTGGCTAAAAATCGGCTCAGCACTTATTTCTAGCGCTTCAAATTATGCACGGTATGGCAGGTAGTTATTCAATGGAAAGACGTTCGTTAAATCTTCACTTTATAACATGCTCTAAAACAGCATTGGCTTCATCTATTGCACTCATAACATCTGTCGTTTATGCAAATGAAGCGGAAGTTTCGCAGCTCCCAACCATTACTGTGAACGCTACACAAAATAGTGATGCACTATACACATCAAAAAAAGTGAGTTTATCTGGTTTTCAAACTGGTGATGTAAAGAAAGTACCTGCATCTATTACAACCATTACATTTGAACGCATAGCAGATCAACACGCAAAAACACTGACCGATGTGATTAAAAATGATTCATCCTTAGGCGATGGTTATGCTGCAATTGGCTACTATCCAAATTTTGCAGCACGTGGTTTTGCGCTTGATTTAGGCTCAAGCTATCTCATTAATGGCCATACCATACGTGGCGAACAAAATGTAGCTTTAGAAAATAAAGAACAAGTTGAAATCTTAAAAGGCATTTCTGCAATTCAAAGTGGAATGTCGACACCAGGTGGTGTGGTTAACTATGTAACCAAAAGACCTGCCGATGTTAAAAATATTACAGTCGATGCAAATTCAGAAGGTGGTTATACACTGGCAACAGATGTAGGCGGCTTTATTAATGATAGTTTTGGTTATCGAATCAATTTGGCCCATGAAAGCATCCATCCAAATGTTCATCATGCAAATGGTAAGCGTGAGTTTGGTTCAGTAGCTTTAGACTGGAAAATTAATGAGCGTTCTAAATTATTGTTCGATATTGAAGCCCAGCATCAAAGTCAACGTTCAGTACCCGGTTATCAACTGCTTGATGGGCAAGAAGTACCAACAAATGTAGATCAAGACCGTTTATTGGGTTACCAGTCTTGGAGTAAGCCTGTTGTAAATAACAGTCTAAATGCGAGTTTGAAATATCAATATGCATTTAACGATCAATGGAATGGTAGCTTAAGTGCGTCTCAAAGCCGTGTTGTGATTGATGATTATATTGTATTTCCTTATGGAAGTTATTACTCATCAGGTAATGAACTTGCAGTATTCGACAAAGATGGCAACTATGACATTTATGATTATCGCAGTCCAGATGATGCACGTATAACCAATCAGTTTGCTGCTGGGTTAAATGGTCAATTCAATACTGGCAATATACAGCATCAAATCGCTTTCGAATTACAACATACTTATAAAACTCTAAAACACCATACACCACTTAATGGATTTATAGGAACAGGCAATATCTATGAAAATACGGTCGACTACAATCCGTCATTGGAAAGTCCAGGCGATCGTTACAAAGCTCTACAGAGTGATCAGACTGCATTTACTGTATCTGACCGAGTTCAATTTAATGATCACTGGTCAACCTTACTCGGTGGGAAACTGATTCATCTTGATGAGCAAGCTTATAATTCAGATGGGCAGCAAAGCCGTGATACGGATTTAAACAAGTTCTTGCCACAATTAGCGCTCATGTATAGCCCAACTGCTACGACTAATCTATATGCTTCATATGCTAAAGGTTTATCAGACGGTGGCGAAGCTCCGTGGTATACAAATAATATTAAAAATAATATAGGCCCTTCAGTACTATCACCTAGAAGCTCTGAACAATATGAACTTGGTATTAAGCAACAAATTCGGAACTTCTTGTTAACAGCAGCTATTTTTGATTTAAAACAAGACAATCAATACAGCAAGATTAATATTGATAGTCCTCCAGATTTTATTGAGCAAGGCGAACAACACAATCAAGGTATTGAGTTAGGTTTAACAGGTGCCTTAACCGATACACTTGACGTAAGTTCTGGCATTACCTATACCAAATCTCGTCTTGTTGATATTGATACTGACAGCTACAAAGGTCATCAAACTCAAAATGTGCCGAAAGTACGTGCCACAGCCCGGTTATCTTATAAAGTACCGTCAGTTGAAGGTTTAAGATTACTCAGTGGTATGCAATACAGTAGCAGTAAATATGCAAATAAAGAGGGAACTGCAAAAGTAGGCGGATATAGTGTCTTTAATATTGGTGCTGCCTATAAAACAAATTTTGCTGGGCATGACACAACTTTTAGATTCAATATTGATAACTT